>MDTB01018574.1_pt1 | contig 77322 bp, 75 predicted proteins | sample 811161 | NCBI WGS metagenome assembly MDTB01 (sample SAMN05326650, study PRJNA326480) | marine metagenome | isolation source: seawater | place: Mediterranean Sea | collected 2009 | reverse complement strand
TTTTATTACTTTATTAAGATTAAAAATTTCATCGGTCGGAAAATTTAACTTATTAAGATTTTTTCTTAAATCCTTAATCTTTCTTTTTTTCATCACTAAAAAAGCCTGGAATGAGTTTTTCACCGTCATAACTTGGCGCAAAATATTGTTTATCAATATTTTTTTCTCCATTGATAATAAAGTAAAACAACATTGAAATAGACCCTATTATTGTAAATAGTGTAAATATTATTATTGTTTTAAAATTCTTCTTTTGAGAGTATGATATGAGCTTTTTGTATAAAAATACTGAAAATACTATGACAATTATTAGAATAAGTAGTAAAAAAAGCTTTAACATTTTTAATTTTTTATTGATAGTAGACTAAATATGATTGATATTATCAACAAAATAGAAAAATCCTTTGAAATTATTGAGAAAATTAAGAATTTAATTTCTAGTAATTTCTTTGGACAAAAGGAAGTTGTTGAACAAGTTTTGTGTTGTGTTCTAAGTTCCGGAAGTCCTCTTTTGGTTGGTGTGCCGGGTTTAGGTAAAACTATGCTATTCCAATTGTTTGCAAATTGCCTAAATTTAAAATCATCGAGAATTCAGTGCACGCCTGATCTGATGCCTTCAGATATTTTAGGAATAGAGGTGCTTTCAAAAAATAAACAAAATGAATTTACATTTTTAAAAGGACCAATCTTTGCACAATTATTAATGATTGATGAGATTAATAGAGCAGGTCCAAGAACTCAGTCTGCGTTGTTGCAGGCGATGGAGGAGAAAATCATAACTGTTAGTGGAAAAAATTATGATTTACCAGACCCATTTATCGTTTTAGCTACACAAAATCCAATTGAGCAAGAGGGGACATTTAACCTGCCTGAAGCTCAACTTGATAGATTTTTGATGCAGATAAATATTAGTTATCCTGATAAAAATACTGAAGAAAAAATTCTTATTAATGATATTGAAACCTCCTCGAAAGTAGGAAAAAAACTGGATAATCATGAACTTTCAAGAATTTACCAAGTTGTTGCAAGTTTACCTGTTGGAAAAAGTGTTGTTGATTTTAGTCTTAAACTAATAAGGGGTTTAAGACCTTCATCTACAACTCACGAATATGTAAAAAAATACATTCAATGGGGACCTGGTCCGAGGGGTGGTTTGGCCTTGTTGAATGCAGCAAAAGCAAGATCATTGATAATGAAAAGAAAATCCCCTACCATTGCTGATATTGTAAGTCTTGCAAAGCCAACACTCAGGCACAGAATATCACTCAATTTTGAGGCAAGAACAGAAAAATTAAATATTGACCAAATTATAGAAAAGGTTTGTCAAGATACAAGTTAATGAAGAAATTAATTGAAAAGGCAAGAAAAGTTTCCTCAAACCTACCAACTTTCAAATTTAACATGGAAAACTCTGATTCTTATTTAAGAGGGTATTCTAAAGAAAAAAAAAGAGGGATTGGGGAAGAGTTTTGGGAATATAAGAAATATGAATTCGGCGATCCTATTAAGAACATTGATTGGAAAAAAACTGCGAAAAATGACGAGATTTTGATTAAATTTAAAGAAATGGAAACGTCAAAGAAAATCTGGATTTGGATGAATAGAAGCCTTTCAATGAATTATAAAAACTCTAAAAATGTTGAGACTAAGGCAGAGCGAGCATCTGTTATAGGTATAATACTCATAGATATTTTAATAAGGGCTGGAGAAAGTGTAGGAATAATCGGATCAGAATTAGGATTAAAAAATGGAAAACAAAATTTTTTTCAATTAGTAAAGGCGTTTCTTGAATGTCCAAAAATTCCGAGAGATAAAAGAATTAAAAAAGGTGACATACTTATTCTTATTTCAGATTTTCTTGATAAACCAGAGGATTCAATTTCAAGAATAATCAATATTTCTGAGAGTATATGTAACGGTTTTTTAATACAAACTTTGGATGAATCAGAAATAAGTTTTCCTTTTTTTGGAAGAAATCAATTTTATGATCCTCAATCTGGCCTTCATAAACTATTTAATAAGTCTGAACTTATAAAAAAAATTTATATTAGAAAAATAGAAGACCATAATAAAAAACTCTCACTAATGTGTTCAAAATTTGGTTGGAAAGTAATGAAAAGTATTACTAATGAAAGCTACAATTCTTTTGTTAGAAAACTATATTATCAATTTTAATTTATGATTAATTCTTTTAATAATTTTACTTTTACTAACCCAGAATATTTTTTATTTTTAGTTCTGCTGCCGATAATTTGGAAATTTGTTAAGGATGGTCAAGATAAGCCAAGATTAAGAAAATTTCCTGCGATAATATTAATTGCAAAAAACAAATCCTCTGATAAAACTCCAAGCAAATATAATTATATTAATGTTTTATTAAAATTATTTCTCATTTTTTTACTAACGATTTTATTAACAAACCCAAGTGAAAAAAAAGAAGAACTAAAGGAATCATTAATTATTCTAGATAACTCTTGGAACTCTAGTCTATATTGGTCAGACAGAATTCAGGCTATAAATCAACTTTTAGAAAATCAAAAAAATAGTACATTTACAATCATTACGACAGCTTTATCTGATACAGGTAATTTTAATCATCTATTTAGAAAAAAAAGTTTTGAGATTAGAGAGTTTTTGAAAAATAATAAACCACAGCCTTTAAAGACAAACTACAATTTACTTTCAAATGAAATCCTTAACATTACTAATGATGATACATCAGTTTTTTGGTTTACTAGTCATTATATGAATAAAGACAAAAAAAAATTCTATGATCTTATAAAGAAAAAAAATTTAAAAGTTTATAAATCTCAGATCAACGACTTCCCAATAGTTCTTTCGATTTTGAGTCAAGTGGGTAACAAGTATATATTTAATATTTTTAATTCACAAAAAAAATTAGATGATTTTTATCTTGATTGTTACGATGAAAAACAAAGATTGATTCTCAGAAAAAAGGTTTTAGGTAAACAAATTAATTTTGGTGAGAAAAACCTAGGGACATTTAATATAAAAATTCCGATTGAGATAAATAGTCTAATCTATTATTTCAAGATCGCTAACACAAATGTATCCTCATCAGTTGTTGTCAAGTCAAACCCTGAAAAAAAAAAAGAACGTTGGCTTAGTACAAACGAATTTTCAAAGTAATGAAAATGAATATTTTAGAGCTAATTTTTTTATAAGAAAAGCTCTCGATTTAAAACATGAAGTAAAGTCATTACCCATTGAACAACTTCTTCACCAAAATCAAAGTCTAATTATATCAGATGACTTTGATACAACTTTTTATTCCAATCAAGAAAAAATTCTAAAATGGGTAGGAGATGGTGGAACTTTTCTAAAATTTACCGGAAATAAATTCTTAACCTATGCAAATAACAAAGATATTAATTCATTTTTAGGTGTTATTCCGATCACAAAAAATATTATTTCTTTAGATGGTGAGTTAAGCTTTGAAAAAGATTTGTCAATTAAAGAAATTAATAATAGGGGTGTATTGAAAGGTCTAAAAATTCCGAAAAACCTAAAGGTAAAAAAATACCTAGAAATACCCCAAAAAAATGATGATCAGTTGAACTCTTGGGTGATTTTAAATAATGGGGCTCCAATAATTACTCATAAAAATTATAAAGATGGTAATATAATATTGGTACATTTACCAGCAAATAATGAGTGGTCAAATCTTTCATTATCAATTTTTTTTCCTGATTTCCTTCGCAAAGTAATTGAAATGAGCAGAGGCGTCGATGTAAAACAAGTTAAAGAGGTTTTAAAACCCTATAAAATTCTAAACGGCTTTGGTGATTTTACAGAACCAGGCATTGAGACACTTAATCTAGAACAAAATTCCCTTCAAAATATTCAATTAAGCGCTAAAAACCCTCCAGGCATTTATAAAAATGAGTTGGGTTATCATGGTTCAAATATTTCTAAATTCATAAAAAATGAATATGAATTTGTAAAACTACCTGAAGAAATTATTATCAATAATTTTACCAAAATTGAAGGTTTTAAATTCATCAACTTTCTAATCGCATTGAGTTTAATAATATTTATATTTGAATCTCTCATTAATTTTTTGAGTAGAGATCTTCTCAAATTTAAATCTTTAAGTTTATATAAATTTCTAATCTTGGTTTCTTTAACTAACTATCCCGTAGCAATGTCAGCAAATGAAAAAATTAATTATGTAGAAAAAACCAAATTAGCATACGCTAAAGTAGGAATAGATGAAATTGATAGCATAAGTAAAAATGGTTTAACTCAAATTTCTAAACATATCTCCTCAAAAACTTCTGCTATCATAGGAAATCCGATAGGTTTGGATTTGGAAATAAATGAAATTGATTATTTTCCCATTTTATACATACCGTTAGTGAATGAAACAAAAAACTTTAGTTTAAAAGCCATCAAGAAACTTCAAAGCTTTATAAACACTGGCGGTATTTTAATGATTGATTGCAAGGCCACCTACAAAAGTATGTTTGTAGAAGACTGTTTATTGTTATTTAACGAACAATTTAATGGACTAGATATTTCAAACTTTAGTAAACTGACATCTGAAAGCACCCTTTCAAAAAGCTTTTATTTGTTAAATAAATATCCTGGAAGAAAAGAGGAAATAGTTTATGTCGCTTTTAACAATCAGATTAATAATGATAAAGTCTTCTCGATCATAGTAGGAAACAATGATTGGTCTGGTTCTTGGGCCAAAGACTCTCAGAATAATTATTTATTACCACTTTTTAGTAACGATAAAGAACAAAGAGTTTTATCCATGAGATTTGGTATTAATGTTGTTCTATATTCTCTTACTGGCAATTACAAATCTGATCAAGTGCATGTTCCGGAAATACTGAAAAGGATGAAAAAATGATAAATCAGATAGGTTTTTTCGATATAGTCCTCAATCCAATATTTTCTAATAAAATAATATTTATAATCTATTTATTAATTCTGATAATTATTTTTTTTTCAGTTACAAATAAAATTGCAAATTCATTTACTAGAGTAATAATTTTATTTATCTTTACACTTATAATACTTCAACCCTCAATTAAAATTGAAAAGGGCAAAGTGCAAAAAAGTATATTGACTTTTGTAATAGACAATACGGATAGTCAAAAACTTTCATCTCGACATAATTTATATAAAAAAATTTATGAGAATATCCTTAAAAAAGTAGAGAAAGATAAAAAGTTTTTTGATATTTTAGAAATCGCAGTTGATAACGAAAAATACGCAAGAAGATTTGGTTCCGTTGAAAAGATTAGAGATTCAAAAAATAAACCCACCTATATATATCACAAGAATGATTCATCTACTAAAATGCTTGATTACATACTAAGTGAGGTAAATAAATTTCCTGTAAAAAAAATGTCATCTATTTTTTTTTTTACTGATGGCCAAATCCATGAAAATAAAGATGAATGGAAAAAAAAACAATTTGATATACCAAGTTATTTTATTATTCCTAATTCAAACCTGTTTAATGATACAAGGCTAGATTTAGGTAGTTTTCCTGAGTATGTTGAAGTTGGAGAAGAGGTAGAATTAGATGTTACAGCTTCTATTTTTGGAAAAAGAAAAAAGGATAACCTGACACTTACTATATTTGGATCAAGTGAGGAAACAAGAAGTATTAAGTTTGAAGGAAATGAAACCAAAAAAGTACGGTTAAAAGTAAATAAGCCAGGGGAAAATTTTTATATTTTTAATTTATCTTCGAAAGGAGGAGAAGTCTCACTTTCCAATAATCAAAAAATAATAAAGATTAATGCCAGTAGAAAAAAACTTAAAGTATTACTTATTTCAGGTGAACCATATTTAGGAACAAGGGTATGGAGAAACTTTTTAAAATCTGATCCTGCAGTACAACTCATTCATATGACAGTATTGAGACCACCTGAAAAAATTGATAGTACAGAAATGAAAGAACTATCTTTAATCCCCTTCCCTGTTAGAGAACTTTTTGAAAAGAAGATTAAAAATTTTAATTTAGTTATTTTTGATAATTTTAAGGGAAAAAATATCTTAACACCTCTGTATTTTCAAAATCTAATAAAATTTGTTGAAAGTGGTGGAGCGATTCTTGAGATTACAGGTCCTTCTTACAATTCAAGATCGAGTCTATTTAGGACTGAAATTGGGAGAGTTTTGCCGGGAATTCCCTCCGGAAAATCACTTAGGGGGGAATTTAAGCCGATTTTAACAAAACTAGGTACAAAACATCCAATTACTAGGTCACTTTTTGAGGATTATCAAGAATATGGAAAATGGTACGAAATGAATCAAGTTACTATAGATGAGGAAGATACATCTATTTTAATGACAGGCATTCAAAATAACCCGCTTTTGGCAATTAAAAATATTGATAAGGGTAGAATAGCTCAAATATATAGTCATCATATTTGGTTATGGAAAAATATTTCGTCAGAAAAAGGTCCATACAAAAAGTTAATTAGAAATTTAGCTCATTGGTTAATGCAGGAACCAAAGCTTGAAGCAGATAGATTAGAAATTTCCAACGATGATAAATTTATTTATATAGACAAAAAAAACTTTAAAAATATTGGTTCATATGAAGACAGTGTTGTTGTAATTGGTCCCGAAGGAAATAAAAGCAAAATAAAACTATTAAAAATCGATCAAGAAAATTCAAAAGCAAAATTTAGATACAATAAAGATGGTTATTATTTGTTGTTTAATAAATCACTCGTCAAAAAATTTATGACACCTGATTTTTCGTCTAGGGAACTGACTGATATACACTTGAATGAATTTTTCCTAAATCAAATAAAAATTTCTGGTTTACTGACAAAAATAATTAAAACTTATGACGGAAGTGACCTTAATATTGAAAAAATAAATAAAAAAGAAATTGATAAAAAAGATTTTAAAAGAAATTTATATCTGCCCTTTAATTATGAATTTAGAGTAAATGAAATTAAGAATATTAATCTATACAATAGAAACTTATTAGTTATTTTAATAATAATATTATTAATTTATTTATGGAAAAAAGAAAGTAAAAAAAGGGCCTGATCATACGACCAGGCCCTAAAAATAATTGAAAGGATATTATTTTTTTGCGGTAGATGTAAAGTCTGGATGTGAAACAGTACCTAGTTCACTCATATCCAAACCGTACTCTTCATCTTCAGAGCTTGCTCTAATACCAATAACGGTCTTAATCGCAAACCACACAACGAAGCTTACTATAAGTGTAAATGCGGCGTAAGAAACAACTCCTAAAAGTTGAACACCATAAGACGCATCTGAGTTAGTAAATGGAACAATTAGTGTCCCCCATATGCCCGCAAATAAGTGAGCAGGAATGGCTCCGACAACATCGTCAATTTTAAGCATATCAAGTAACTTCATGCCATACATGCATATAACACCACCAATACCACCAATAATGATTGCTTCACCCATTGAAGGCGTAAGTGGTTCGGCTGTTATTGCCACTAAACCCGCGATAGCACCGTTAAGAGAAGCTGCTACATTTGTGTGACTACTAGTAAGTTTACTGACTATCATAACAGCTACAACACCACCAGCAGCAGCGAGATTTGTGTTAACAAAAATATCTGCAATTGCAGTTGCGTCAGCACCCGAGCCTAAGGCTAATTGTGATCCACCGTTAAAACCGAACCATCCTAACCAAAGTATGAAAACACCAAGAGTAGTCAGCGGTAGAGAGGAACCAGCAATTGTGTTAGCTGTGCCATCAGAATTGTATTTACCAGTTCTAGAGCCCAACAAAATTGCGCCAGCTAGTGCTGCCCATCCTCCGACTGAGTGAACTAGTGTAGAACCTGCAAAATCGGAAAAACCAGCTACGTTAAGCCATCCACCACCCCACTGCCATGAACCAGCAATTGGATAAATAATACTAGTCAAAATAGCCACAAACAAGAAAAAGGGCCAGATCAAAATTCTCTCAGCTAATGCACCTGAAACTATTGATGCAGCTGTTGCAACGAATACCATCTGGAAATACCAATCTGAGCCAGATGCGTAGCCGGTCTCAAGGTCAGCCTCGGAGCTTCGCGCAAACATAGAGAAGCTTCCTAAATAACCACCTTCTACACCATCATACATTAAATTGTATCCAACAAGATAATACATAACACCGGCAATTGAAAATAATCCAATGTTCTTTAAACATATAACTGCAGTATTTTTACTTCTTACCTGTCCAGCTTCGAGCATACAAAACCCTGCAGCCATAAACATGACCAAGAAACCACACACCAAAAAAAGAAAAGTATTGAAGACGTAAGCGACCTCAGACGACACAGCAGGTATTTCTGCTGCTTCCTGAGCACCAGCAACCGATGAAATAGCCATCATAGAAACTAAACTAAATAGGCTAAACAAAAGTTTACCAGGAATTTTTTTTAATTTATGTATATACATATAATTTCACTCCTTTAAAATTAAGAAATTATATAAAGCACAAAATATGCCAAAACTTATTTTAATTAACATAAACCACTGATGTTAATATTATTTTTTTTGTTTTATGTGTATTCAATTCGAACCAAAATATGCTTAAATTTTATTCATTTATGATATTTGCCTAATTTTTAATCAAAATGCAAGAAAGGTATTTAGGAGATATTCACGATTACTACAAATTTCTATTCTTAAAGAACCTAAGTACATATTTTAAATTAATAGTAGGGTGTAACTGGTATCTAGTGAACCCTGAAAATATTGGACAGAAAGAACTACAGAAAAATGATGGAGAAAAGAGAAATTATTTATTGGGTGACAAAAAACTGAAAGATGACATTTTAGTAAAAGAGTTGATGCCTCTTCGAAATATTAGAAACAGAGTACTAAAATCATTTGTTAAAAAAACTCATCTTCAAAAATATATAAAATTTTATAACAAACTACTAACTCACAAAAATCGAGAAAAATGGTTTAATCAATCTCTTCAAAAGACAGAGGAATGTGAATATATATTTTTAGACCCAGACAATGGCTTAATCTCAGGGGAATCAAAGATCTCACCAAGAAAGAAAATAAAATATATCCTAACCAGTGAAATAAAGGAAATGTATGAGAACGGAAAAAATATTATTTTTTGTCAATTCCAATCTTTTAATAAAAACCATAAAGATATGTTAATAAACAAAAAGAATATTATAAAAACCGAAATCGAATTAGATATTCATAATTTAATTTTGAGAAACCGAGTATCACCAAATACTTTTTTTATTTCGTTACTACAAAAAGGGAATGAAGAAAGATTCAACAATTTTTTAACAACTTTTAGTAACAAAGTTGACAAGGTTGAAGTTGTTAAGGTCTAATTTTCCTCTCAAAAAGCATCCACCAGGCTATAATTGCTGGAATCCCAACCATTATTTCCCTAAATCGACGACCTAAAGCCATCGAAAAAGCTACAGGGTTTGACAAACCTACAAAATTACCAATTAAAATAAATGATAATTCTTGTATGCCAATTCCAGCAGGAATAAAAAAAATAATAGCTTTGACTAGTGCCGTAAAAGTCTCAATCATAACAACGTCAATAATCGAGATTTCAATGTCTATAATCCAAAAAAAAATGTAAATTTCTAATGCGCCACCCAACCAACCCATTAATCTTACCATTAAACCAGAAAATATTCTTTTTTGTTCAAAGCTTAAATTATAGAGCACATAGTCAGTTTTTAATAAATTTCTTGAAAAGTTTGAAAAACGCTTTAATTTTTTTATCGATATAAATTTTCTTATGAAAATTTTTATTACTCTGTACCTAATTGCTAAACAAAAAAATAGAGAACCTAACATTATAGAAACTATTCCTATTGATATGTATGTAAAATCCAATAGTTCATTTCCATAATCCTTATAATAAAAAAAAATAAAAATACTTACTATTCCCATGATCATTAAAGATAATGTTGCTAAGGCTAAGTCCCCAATTACTGTAGCAGAGATCTGTGCCATAGATACTTTTCTTTTTCTACCAAGATAAATTCTTACAAATTCACCTGTTAAAATTCCCGTTGGCATTATTTTACTTGCTGTTTGTGCTATCCAGGTAATGATTGTACACCACCATATGCTTATTTTATTATCCTTAATTAAAATTCTCCAACTCAATGAGTCCAAAAATAAAGTTGGTATGTGAGCAAAAAAAAGTAAAATAAGTAGTGATTTGTTTTCGTTAATATATTTTAGCGATTCTTTTCCAGAAAATGTATTATAAACCCAATAAAAAGTGAGAATTCCTAAAAAGAAGTATAAAGAAAATTTTAAATTTTTATTTTTCATAGTTTTTTTCAAACTTCATGAATGATTCACAAACTCTTTCTGGGGTTGTGCTATCGACTCTAGGATGCCATGAAAATATTGCAAATCTTCTATAAAACAAAATTCCTTTATGTGGAGGTAATCTATAATCATACTTAGCGATTGGTCTATAGCACTCGCTAGCAATTTCTAAGTAATTTAAATTCTTTTTTTCTGACTTATAATTATTTAATAATTTTTTCTTATATAAAATTTCGTATTGTGAAAGACTCAAAAAAACTTCATTTCCTAATTTTTTGGGGAAAGAGTTTGAATTCACCTTTTTAGAAAAAAAATTATATTCGGGATATTCAAAGACTTTTAGTTTTTTTATAAAAAAAGATGAAATGAAATTTGCTATATCGTGGTCTTGATGACCTCCTTCATAAGCAGGTACAAATAAACAATCAAAATCATTATTTTTAATTATTTTATTTAATCTTGAATAAGTTTTTTTTATATTCTTTTTAAGACATCTTGTGGGTATATTTTGTAAGAAATATTTTTTCACACCTAGCTCTTTTAATGTTTTTTTCGCCTCAAGTAATCTTCTGTTTACAAATTTAGAATATTTATACCTTTCAAAAAACCACATTTCTTTTTTGGAAATAACTCCATTCGTCAGAAAAAAAATTGAAATATCACATTTTTTTTCCAAAAACTTTTTTATAATAATGCATGCACCCACAATCTCATCATCAGGATGTGGTGCCAAAATTAAAATTTTTTTCATCTTTTGTTACCCAATACTTTGATCCAGTTAGGAAATATCTCATACTCAAAGATTTCTCCCCAAGAAGAAATACCTGTGTTTTTTTTTAAGTTACCTTTGATTTTAATAATTTGTTTCATATTTTTTAACAAAGAAATGATCTTGGTCGTCCAAAGCTCCGTGTAGTTATTTTCCACGATCACCCCATCATACCCAGATAAGTTTATTCTTTTTCCACCGCCATTTGGACTTACGATGCAGACTGCACCACAAGCTTTGGCCTCCAATACTACATTTGGCCCAATTTCAAAATTTGAGGGAAAAACAAACAAATCACAACAACGGTATACTGAAGCTAATTCGCTTTGGCTAAGATAGCCAATTAATTTCAATTTTTCACCTGCAATTTTTTGACATTTTTTGCCATGAATATTTTCTCCTGCCATTAGAGTGGTGGTTGAAATTCCTATATTATTTAATTTTCTGTGAACTTGAGCTAAAAGAATTACTCCTTTTAACTCATGTATTCTTCCACTAAAAAAAAGAACTTTGTCATTTTTGGGGATATTGTATTTATTAAAAAAGCTTTCTCTGCTTTCTTCAAGTATTTTAAAAATTTTTTTGTTAATACCTCTATTTAGTTTTGTAATATTTTTATTTTTTGTTCTTTTAATGAGAACTTCAGGACTATATATTTTGTCAGCAACAAATGCATGATTTGAGAGTTGGACGTGATTATAGACTTTTTCAAACATTTTTTTTTCGAAAAAATCTGGTATTTTAAGTTTATGTATTAGCATATTATCGATGCCAAAAAAAAAATTAAATTTTTTTAGAATCTTGTTGATATAATATTTAGTATATGGAGGAGTGTCAGTGTGGATTGAGGTGGTTAGAGGAATCTTCCATAACTTAGATGCTATCAACGCAGTTTTTGTCATAGAAAAAAATTGGTCAGTAGTGTGAATGATATCAAATTTTTTTAACATAAAAAAAACACTAGGATTGAAAAAAAATAAATCAGTAGAATCTGCATCGATTCCAAGAAATCTAAGGTATTTTGATGGAAATATCGGTTTTACAGTTTGATAGTTAACATATTTATTTATATTTTTGAGTTCTTTTTTTTGTCCTAAAAAAAATACTGTGATTTTTAATTTGCTAAATTTTTTTTTTGAAAATTTATTAAGTGATTCTGATATTCTTTGCCAATACTTAACATGTCCACCCGAAGTGTTTGAAAGATACAAATCCACAAGTACAGCTACTTTCATATTTAAATATTCATCTTATTTTGCGAATTGTCAAAAAGTTTCCTAATTATCTTCAAAATTCAAACTTTGCTCTTCTAGGTTTAGCCATTCTTCTTCTAATTTTTTTAATTCATACTTTTTCTGTTCTATTTTCTGAAGGGTGTTTTCGAATTCGTTTTTATCTCTATTGTAAAGATCGGGCTTGTTTAAAACTATTTGCATTTCATGAACCTCCCTTTCACTTTTCTCTATCTTCTGTAAAATTCTTTTTATATCTTTTTTATTTCTATATTCTCCAACATAATTTTTTTTCACTTTTTCTTTAATTACATCTGATCTATGAGTTTTTAAAATTATATTTTCGTTCAAAAAATTTGTGCATGTTTTATTCGATATTTCAATGTTTGCATTGCCATGGAAATAAAAAATTTTATTAACTGTTTTATCTAAGAAGTCTCTATCGTGAGATGAAATCAAAACAGTACCTTTATATTCATTTATAAATTCAATAAGAATATCTAATGTTTCTATATCCAAATCATTTGTTGGTTCATCAAGAATCATTAATTGTTTAGGATTAGAGAGTATTTTGGCAAGAAGCAATCTATTTCTCTGTCCTCCTGACAAAGTCGATACCTTGCTTTCTATTTCAGATGGATCAAATAAAAAATTTTTTAAGTAACCACAAATATGTATTTTTCTTCCATTGACGTCGACATAATCACCACCACTGGGAATCATGTTTTCTTTTATTGATTTCAAATCGATAAACTGATCTCCGTGTTGATCAAAGTAAGAAATATCAATAGACTTTCTTAGCTTAACTACTCCCTGGTCAGGTTTAATTTCATTTGTCAATAACTTAAAAAATGTTGTTTTGCCAGTTCCATTTTTTCCAATTACTCCAATTTTTTCTCCTTTGTGAATTTTGTAATTAAACTTTGAAAATAGATTAATTGTTTTATTATCAAAATTATAAGATTTAGAAATATTATGTAACTGGCCTATCAAGTTATTCCCAATAAAATCATCATTACTATATTCTATCTTTACTTTCGAGATTGACTTAATAAACTCACTCTTTTGAGTTTTTAGTTGTTTCTTTAGACTAGATATATTCTCAAGTCTTCGAGTATTTCTTTTTCTTCGTGCTTTAACTCCTTTTGATATCCAATCTAATTCCTGTTTTAGTAAATTATCTTTATTTTTAATTTCTCTCTTTTCATGGTCTATTAAATTATTTGACCATTTTTCAAAATTTTCAAATCCTTTAGGTGAAATTTTTATTTTTCCTCTATCCATCCAAAAAACTTTATTAGTTGAATTTTCAAGAAATTTTCTATCATGACTAATTGCAAGAAATGCCCCATCAAACTTATTTAAAAAGTTTTCTAACCAGAGTATTGAGTCAATATCCAGATGATTGGTTGGTTCATCCAATAATAATAAATTTGGATTATTAATAATTTTTTCGATTAAATGTAATTTTCTTTTTTGTCCTCCAGAAAGCTTATTAACTTGAATATCTATATTTAGGTTTAGTTCATTGCAAATATTAGCTAATTTATTCTTTTTTTGCCTATCATTATTTTTTAAATTTCTAATTAAATATTCACGGACTAGCTCGTTGGTATTAATACGCTGATTTTGTTTTAGATAAGATATGCAAAGATTAGGTTTAAACCAGGTCTCTCCTTCATCGGGTATTCTATATCTGGAAAGAGTATCCATAAATGTAGTTTTGCCTACACCATTTTTCCCCACTAACGCGATCTTGTCTTTATTGTGAATTAAGATATCTATGGAATTAAGGATTTTTTTTTTTGTAAAACCAAATGAGCATTCTTGAAATGAGATCAACAATTCTTTCATATGTGTAAATCTTGGCTGGGGCGGCAGGATTCGAACCTGCGCATCCCGGTACCAAAAACCAGTGCCTTACCGCTTGGCTACGCCCCAAAGTTAAATTAAGAACTTGATTAATAAATAATATTTTCTATTTTATTCAAAATTTTCCCTTTTTTAAACCACCATTTTTTTTTTGTTTTATCCACCTTATTAAATGCCAGTTCTAGATCATTAAGATCATTAAAAAGTCCAAAACAAGTTCCACCTGAACCAGACATTCTGGAGAAGATAGAATTTGTTTCATTTTGCAAAAAGTCCATTATGGATTTAACTTGAGGGAAACTTTTTATTACAACTTTCTCCAAATCATTAGATGATTTACTCAGAATCTCAATAAATTGTTTTCTATTCAATCCTGATTTAATATTAGTTGGAGAATTAGTATAAGTTCTGTTCTTTCTTTCAAAAATTTCTTTTGTTGAAATTTGTATAAGTGGATTTATGAGGAGTATATAAAACTCATGAAATGATGCTGCAGGTTGTATTTTTTCACCTATTCCTCTTACAATTGATGGTTTCTGAAAGTAACAAAATGGAACATCAGAACCAAAATTATTTAAAATCTTAATTTTTTCTGCTTTTTTAATAAAAAGATTAAATAAAGATTCAATAATTCGAAAAAACGAAGCTGCGTTCGATGAACCACCGCCAATACCAGAGGCGATAGGTAAATTTTTTATGATTTTAATTTTAACATTTTTCTTTATCCCATATATCTTTTTTAAATTGAAAAAAACATCTTCAACAATGTTTTGTTTGCCATCTAGAAGATCTTTAAATTTTCCTGTGATCTGTAGATCAAATTTGTGACTTTTTTCGACGTTAATAGTATCACCTATATTGCAAACACACATCAAACTATTGATTAGGTGAAAGCCATCATTTCGTTTTGATAATATTTCTAAAAAGAGATTTATCTTAGCAGGAGAAAATATATTCATATTTTAAAGGCCTTTTGAAATTTTTTTTTCAACTTCTCTAATTTTTTCAAAGTTCGGATCAATAATTAAAATTCTTTTCCATTGCGAAAGTGCCTCTTCAGTTCTTCCATCTTTCCAATATGCATCTCCCAGATGATCATTAAGAGTAGCATCGTTGGGCGATAAAGTTACAGCTAATTCAAGAATATCAATAGATTTCTTATAATTTCCACTCAAATAATGTGCCCAACCAAGAGAATCAATTATATAAGCATCCTGTGGCTCTTGTTGCGCTGCCAATGAAATAAATTCTAGTGCTTTTTCAATATTTACTTTTCTTTCAAGCCAGCTATAGCCAATATAATTAAGTATAAATGGATCATTAGGTTTAAGTGTAAGAGCTTTCATGAAATCTTTTTCTGCTTTTTTCCATTTCTTAAGTCTTTCAAAAGTAATACCTCGAGAATAAAAAAGATAGTAATTTTGTTCTTTGATTGTATTAAGTTCATTAATTATCTTATTATAAAGCACTAAAGAATCTTCATAAAAACCCTCACTTCGTAACGAATCAGCTAATAATGTCTCAATTTTTTCATCATATTGTTTTGAATCTAAAGTATTTCTTAAAAATTTGATCAGTTCCTCATTTTTTCCTAATTCATTTAAAATACCTATTTTTAGAAATACTGAGGGTAAAAAATAAATAGAATTTTCATTTATACCACTAATGCGTTTCAAGGAATATTCTGAAAGTTCGAGCCTTTCATAAGAGTTGGCTGACAAAAGTTTTAGTGCTTGAAAATTTGGTTTCAAGTTTAAGCCCACGTTTGCAAAATAAATTGAGTACATAAATAAATTTCTTTCATAAAACCATCCGGAAATATTAAAATATATTTCTGCAAGTCCGTCTTTAGGTGTTAAAATATTGTTATGCATTGTTTTTGAAAAAATATTTTCTTTCTCCGTTTTTTTTTCAAACTTTTTTTTTAAACTCGAAACTTGCTTATCAAAACTATTACTTGAATAAAAACTATATAAGATTTCAGTAATTCTCAATGAGGAATCCGTTCGCTCAAGGATTTTGTCAAAATTCTTCTTTGCGATTTCTTTTTTTCCAATTTGATCATATATTAAGGCACTGTGTAAACATGTTATTGGCAAACAGTTTTCATTCTTAAAATTTTCAAGGGCTATTTGATTTTTTTTATTTTGCAGATGAATCCAAGATGAGATTATTTTTAAGAAGCTTTCGTCAATACTCGAAACATAAATGTTTTCAATGAAGTCTAAACTTTTTGAATATTGTTTTTCATTAAAAGAATGTGTTGATAAAATAATATTGGCAAAAAAATTATTCTTATCAAAAGAAACAATTTTCTTGGCTAATTTTATGGCTATATTCCAATCATTTAGTAAAAGAGAAGAGGAAAAAGTATTTAATATTAACTCTTTGTCAGAAATTTTATCGGTTAACCGGTTAAGAAATTTACCTGTTCCTAGTGGGTCACCATTTTTTTGAGCGTGAATCCAGGACAAATAATTTCCAGTAAAACTATTTGTATGTTTATACATTTCAGGATCGATTTTTTCTTTGGAGGAAATAACTGGATGTAAAATCAAAAGAAAGATAAGAAAAATTAAAAACTTTTTACATGTTTGAATAATTTGGACCTCCGCCTCCTTCTGGAACAATCCAATTAATATTTTGCGTAGGATCCTTTATATCACAGGTTTTACAATGAATACAATTTTGAGCATTAATTTGCATATAGGAATTGTTTTTTTCATCTTTCAATACCTCATATACACCTGCTGGGCAATACCTTTGTTCTGGTGAATCAAAATTCTTGAGATTGTAGCTAATTGGAACTTCTTCATTAGAGAGTTTAAGATGGCAAGGTTGATTTTCTTCATGATAAGTCGAGGAAAAAGAGACGTTTGTTAATCTATCAAATGAAAAGATACCGTCATGTTTAGGATAATTTATCTGCTTAGCCTCTTTAATATTTGTAAGACATTCATGGTCAGGTTTGTGGTGGGGAAAAGTCCAGGGAGCATTGCCTCTGAAAAGGATTTGGTCAATACCTGTCATTACCATACCTGCTTTTAAACCCCATTTAAAAGAAGGTCTTACGTTTCTAGCTTTTTTTAGTTCTATACCAGCCCAACTCGAAAGAAAGTTCCTTTGATAGGACTCTAGCAAATCATTTTTTCTATTTGTAGATAGTGAATCAAAAACTGATTCAGAAGCTACCATACCAGATTTCATTGCCGTGTGGGTTCCTTTAATTTTTGGAGTATTTAATGTGCCTGCTTCACAACCAATTAGACCTCCGCCGGGAAATATAAGTCTCGGTAAGGATTGCCATCCACCTTCATTTAAAGCTCTTGCTCCGTAAGAAATTCTTTTGCCGTTTCTGAGTATTTTTTTGATTGATTCGTGTGTTTTGAATCTTTGAAATTCTTCATATGGCGATAAGTAAGGATTCTGATAATCTAACCCTATTACCATACCAATTGACACTAAATTTTTGTCCAAATGGTACAAGAAAGAACCACCATAAACATCTTCATTTAAAGGCCAGCCAATTGTATGCTGAACGAGACCTGGTGACGAATTCTCATCATCTACTTGCCATAATTCCTTTAATCCGATTCCATACGTTTGATGTTGACTCTCTTTATCTAAAAGATACTTTGATATAATTTTTTTTCCTAAGTGACCTCTGCATCCCTCCGCTAAAAGAAGATACTTTGAGTGAATTTCTATACCTGCTTGAAAATTAGGGCCTTTTGATCCGTCCTTTAGAACACCCATATCTCCCGTTTTAATTCCATATACAGTACTTGAATCATCATGCAAAACTGATGATACAGAAAATCCAGGATAAATTTCAACACCTAGATTTTCAGCTTTCAAAGCAAGCCACTTACAAAAATTTCCCAATGATATAATAAAGTTATTTTCATTGTGCATAACTGAAGGAATAAGTAGTTTTGGTACTTCATATGCACTTTTTTCATTAAGATACAGAAGTTTTTCATCAGAAACCTTAGTTTTTATTGGACAATCAGGATCATTCGACCATTCCGGAATTAATTCATTAAGAGCTCGTGGCTCAAGAATAGCGCCAGAAAGTATGTGAGAACCTATTTCTGAAGCCTTCTCAATTAAACAAACAGTAAAGTCCTTATTGTGTTTTTTACAGAGTTGCTTAAAGTTTATAGCTGCAGATAAACCCGAAGGTCCGCCTCCAACAATTACTAAGTCATATTTCATTATTTCACTTGCCATAACTTTATATTAGTTTTTATAATAAAAATACTTTATAAGTATATAAAAATGAAATTTAAAAATACAAAGTATTTTAGAGATTTTTACAGTGATCTAGGAATAAGTGAAGTTTTTGAAAAAACAACAACTAATAAAATTTTTCAAGAAAGAAGAAAAGAAATTATTACCAAAATAGAATCTGTTCCTAAAAATAAAGCAGAAAAGTTAGATATTTTAAAGAACAAGATACTTTCTTCAAATTGTAACTTGAAAAAATTAGCTTCAAATATGGTTTTTGCCTCAGGCAATACAAATTCAAAAATAATGATCATTGGTGAGGCACCTGGTTCGGAAGAGGATAGGACAGGTGAACCATTTGTTGGTCCCGCAGGTAAATTACTAGACCTTATGCTTGCCTCAATCCAATTAAATAGAAAAACTAATTTTTATGTAACCAACATGATTTTTTGGAGACCTCCGGGAAACCGAACACCAAATAAAGAAGAAATAAATCTATGCTTGCCTTTTGTTAAAGAACATATTGAGATAATTGATCCTAAATTTATCATTCTTCTGGGAAATGTTGCGATTAAATCTCTTCTTTGTACTAATAGAAGTGTTACTGAAATGAGAAAAGAAAAAATTAGTTACTCAACTAATTACAAAAATATTAAATGCTTTGCTATGTATCATCCAGCGTTTCTACTCAGAAATGGAAATATGAAAAAAGAAACATGGATTGATTTGTGCAATATCTTTAAATGGGTTAATAAATAATGGATAAAATTCATTTTATACCTTTAAAATTTTCTATAGCAGTTGTATCTGATTCGAGAAACGAATCAACAGATAAATCTGGTATTGTACTTGAAAAGAAAATAATTGAATCAGGACATTCGTTGCTTAAAAAAAAATTTATAAAGGATGACAAAGAAGAGATAGAAAGTTTTTTTTCTGAAAACATAAATAACAAAGAAGTTAATGTAATAATTTCTACAGGGGGGACTGGACTTACTGGTAGAGATTCTACACCTGAGGTACTAAAAAAAATCATTGATAAGGAGATTCCTGGTTTTGGCGAGTTATTTAGAATGATTAGTTATCAAAAAATAGGAACTTCCGCTATTCAATCTAGAGCTCTTGGAGGAATCAAGAAAGGTAAATTTTTATTTTCGATTCCTGGGTCTCCGTCGGCATGTCGTGATGCATGGGATAACATATTCAAATTTCAGTTTGATAATAGATTTAAACCATGCAATCTTAGTGAGTTAATTCCTAGACTTAATGAAAAATGACATTAAGTTTTTTACATGATCTTAAGGAAGAAATCATTGGTGTTGATGAAGTTGGAAGGGGGTCGTGGTCAGGGCCCATTGTTGTTTGCTCAATATTATTAAATAAAAAGTTGCTAAACCATGAAGTCTTGTATGAAATTGATGACTCAAAACGATTAAATAAAAAAAAAAGAGGCTGTATTGCAAAAATACTAAAAAACAATTCTATCTACAGCTTTGGAATCGTATCTGCAGATAAAATAGATAAATTTGGCATTCAAAAATCTAATGAATTGGCAATAAAAATGTCTCTTAAAAAATTTAGCAATTTAAAAAATAACGTTCGCATAGACGGTCGACAGTTTTTTTCTATAGACAGGAGATGCGAGTTTTTAATTAAAGGTGACCAAAAATCAATTTCAATTGCTTCTGCATCTATTTTAGCTAAAAACTACAGAGATGAAATTATGAAGTTAATGTCAAAAAAATTTAAAGGTTACGATTGGGAAAATAATTCGGGCTATGGAACTCCTAAGCATATGTATGGACTTCATAAGTACGGAGTGTGTTCAGAACATAGAAAAAGTTTTGAACCAATCAAAAAAATTTTAAATAGAGAGTGGAAGAATTAAAACTACCCTGAGTCCTCCCATACTTGATTTATCAAGCCAAATCTGACCTGAGTAATTGTCAATAATATCTTTAACAATATTTAAGCCCAAACCAGTACCAGGCATTTGCTCATCTAGTCGCAAACCTCTGACAAACACCTCTTTTCTTTTTTTTTCGGGAAGACCTGGGCCATCATCATCTAGAGTAATCTTAACATTTGATCCCTCTTCTTTGTTTATAGTTATCAATATTTTTTTTTTAGCCCACTTAGTTGCATTTTCTAGCAAATTACCAAAGACTTCTTCCAAATCGTCTTCGTTTCCAACGACGAGTAAATTTTTTGCATCTTCTTTGATGTGAAAATTTAAATTAGTATTTATTTTTCTAAATATGTTGGAAATCTTATTAATACATATATGAATATTAATTTTGCTTTTTTTTGCCGAAACATCGCTAGAAGAAGTTGCTTTGCTAAGGTATTTATTAACATAATTTTCTATGACTTTTACTTGAGAAGAAATCACTGTGCTCTTTTTTTCTTTTGAAATTTCGTTGCTTATTACGGCTAATGGAGTTTTCAATGCGTGAGCTAAATTTCCAACATGGGTTTTTGCTCTATTGACAATTTTTTCATTGTGATTAAGAAGTATATTGATTTCCTCTGCAAGTGGCCACACTTCTTCAGGATAATTACCTTCCAGTTTTACGGCATCACCGTTACGTATTTTAAATAAAGAATTTTTTATTTTTCCTAGTGGTAATAAGCCATATCGCACCTGAAGAAAAACTGCTATAAACAAACCCATTCCTAATAAAAACAATGATGATACCAAAGTTTTATTGAAACGTTCGATATTTTCCTCATATTCTGCTGTGTTTCCACTTATCATAAATATTAATGGTTGATCAATACCAGGAAACGAAATTTCTCTTTGTATAATCACTAATTTATGAGATTGGATTGTTGCATTATTACCTGAATTTTCTTTTTTCAGTGCTGAATCAAGAAATTGAGCACGTCCCCCAACAATTCTTTTATCAATTGTTAAAACTTGATCCCACATTGATCTTGATCTTTGTAAGGTTGTCGACCCCTTATTTATTTGCCAATACCACCCTGAGTAAGGTTGAAAAAACCTAGGATCACCCAATTGATTCACAACCGTAATGCTTGATCTAGAGTCAACTTTACTCGCTCCAATCAAGGTTTCCATAAATAGGTTTAATTTATCCTCAAAAGCTTGTTTAGTAGTGTCTCTAAATATATCTGAGAGCAACAAACCTCCAGAAAAAAGGGTGAAAAAGATCCAAACTGAGGCGCTTAGGAATAATCTTAAAGCAAGTGAATTTAGTAATAACATATTCAATCTTCTAAAGAAAGTCTATAGCCATAGCCTCGTTCAGTTCTTATTACATTTAGTCCTAATTTTTTTCTAAGTCTTCCTATAAATACTTCAATTGTATTTGAGTCTCTATCAAAATCCTGATCATAAATATGTTCTGTTAGTTCAGTTCTAGAAATAACTTTATCTTGGTGATGAAGGAAATATTCAATAATTTTATATTCATGAGAAGTAAGTTTAATTTTCTTACCATCAACATAAACTTTATTTGATTTAGTTTCCAATTTCAGGGGTCCATATTCAATGTCTGAGCTTGCATGACCAGCAGATCTTCTGATTAGAGCTCTTAATCTTGCAAGTAACTCCTCCATTTGAAATGGTTTTGTAAGATAATCATCTGCACCAGCATCAAAACCAGATACTTTTTCGCTCCAACGATCTCTAGCTGTTAAAATTAAAACAGGGAAATTTTTTTTTGACTTTCTCCATTTTTCAAGAACAGTTAAACCATCAATTTTTGGAAGACCGAGATCCAAAATTATAGCGTCATATGGTTCTGTATCTCCAAGATAATGTCCTTCTTCACCATCATTGGCGACGTCTACTATATATCCCGCATCGTCAAGGGCTTCCTGAATTTGTTTTTGTAGATTGGGATCATCTTCGACTACTAATAATCTCATGAATTAGTCTCCGGATTCCGTAAATAAAATTGTTGATGTACCAGCATCAACTCTTAGGTTAATAATTTTATTCCTCTTATCTATCATTCTAATATCATAAACCCAACCAAATAAACCTTTCTCGCTATCCTTAAGATTAATTGCCAGCACTCTTCCCTCAAACTTATTTTGTAAAGAAGATAGGATCTGATCTAAAGGCAGGATTTGTCCATCTTTGACTGCCTCAATTGCTTTCTCGTGATCACTATCAAAACAATATACGTCCAGTGGTAAGAAAGTCATCACGTAAAACAAAAGTACTCTTAATGCTTTATTCATCTGAACCTATAACTACTGATTGAACTTTTTCCATAAGCCTGGAAAATGGAAAATTCGATAGTTTATTTTCATTAATCCAAATACCATTTATTATATTTTTATTTTTACTTTTTAAATGAATTTTGACAACAAGAAGTTTTAAATAAAAGTTTGTAAATTGATGATTTATAAAACCAACATTTTCTCCCTCAGCATTAATTCCGTTTGATTTTATCCATGATTTACTAATTAAATTAAGTTCTTCAATATTAGTTGTTAATTCACTAAATTCAGTTGTTGGAAACTTCATAAGACCATGTAAAAAATTGTCATTAGATTTTTGAACAAAAATTTGCTTTTGGTATCTAATAAAAAAAACAACTCCAATTTTTCTTGGTTTTTTTTTTTTTATTATAAAATCAATTTTTTCTTCTTTATTATTTGAGTCACAATATTTACTTATCGGACAAATTTTACAAAGAGGCTTTTTCTTGCAAATTAAAGAACCAATATCCATTAAAGATTGGCAATAAAATTTATTATTATTTATTGGCGTTAGTTTGCAGGCTATTTCTTCTAGATATTTTTTATTGGCTACGTCTCTAAAATTTATAGAAAAAACTCTCGAAAAAATTCTTTTTATATTGGTATCAATAACACCAATTTTTTTATCATAAAGTATGGCAAGTATAGCTGAGGCAGTATAACTTCCAATACCTGGAATTTTTAATAAATCATTATAATTTTCTAGGTCAAAATTATTTATTATTTTCGAAGCCTCGTAAAGATGCTTTGCTCTCTTATAGTATCCCAGTCCTTGCCACATTTTTAGAACTTCATGGAATTTTGCTAACTGAAAAGACTTTAAATCTGGCCATTTTTTTTTGAACCTTGTGTAGTAAGGTATAACTGTTTGGACTACAGTTTGTTGTAGCATTATTTCACTTAACCAAATACTATAAAAATTCTGGTTTTTTTCTTGTCTCCATGGTAAATCTCTTTTATTTTTTTTATACCAGGACAGAATATCTTTGCTCCAGTGAGTTTGAATTTCAAATAACTTATTGTGAATTTTAGTTTTTTGGAGCATATTTCATATATGGTTAAACGGATAAAAAAAACTAAGTCTATCTCATCGTTAGTACCCCTAGTATTAAAACCTATAAAAAAAAATAATTCTAGTGAACTTTTCCAAATTCAACTGAATTGGGAGAAAATATTTTGCTCAAATATTTTTAATTTTTCCTTTCCTAACAGGATTTTCTTTCATAAAAATAAAAGAATACTTGAAGTAAAAGTTAAAGAAAAAAAAATTATTGAAATTTCGTATAATTCAGATCTTATTTTATCAGAAATCAATAGATTTTTAGGAGATAAATATATACAATCAATTAAGTTTTTAAAGGAGTAAATAGACCAAAATTATGGAAAAATATTGCAAAATTATTTTAGCTAGCTTTCTTGTTTTATTTTTTTTGGTTCCCTCTATCTTAAGTTCCAAGATTGTTGATACGCTTGAAGCTTTAGAGACTAAATCTATGGGAAATGAGGAAGCACCGCTAAAAATGCTAGAGTTTGCCTCATTAACTTGTGGACACTGTGCAAGGTTTCACAATGAGGTAATGCCGGTGATTAAAGAAAAATATATTAAAAAAGGATTGATTCATTTTACATATAAAGATTTTCCACTTGATAAATTTGCTCTCAAAGCATCTATAATATCTAGATGTTCTGGCAATGAAAATTACTTTAAGTTTTTAGATGTTTTTTATAAAAAACAAGCAAGTTGGACCAGAACAAAGGATCCATTTAAGTCATTGCTTAAAATTGCGAAGGTAGGAGGTATAAAAGATGAAGCAATCAAAGTTTGTGTCGGGAACAAATCAATTGAAGATGGTTTACTTAAAGATAGATTAAATTCATCAAAAAAATATGATATTAAAGCTACACCCACAATATATCTAAATGGAGAGAAATATGAGGGTGATTTAACTTTAGAAGCGCTTGAACTTAAAATAAATTCAATTTTAGATTAACATTTTGTTAAAAATCAAAAAATTAAAAATTTCGGGGTTTAAATCCTTTCCGTATCCAAAAGAAATAGATATTTCGGATGGAATTACTGGAGTAATTGGCCCAAACGGTTGCGGCAAATCAAATATTTTTGAAGCCATTAGATGGGTCATGGGTGAGACTTCATCAAAAAGTCTAAGATCAAGTTCAATGGATGAAGTAATCTTTAGTGGCACACAAAAACTACCTGCAAAAAATTTTGCAGAAGTATCAATAGAAATTGAAAACCGCGATAAAGAAAATGAGAAATTATTAGTAACCAGATCTATCCAAAGAGGTGTTGGATCATTTTTTAAAATAAATAATAAGGATGTTAGAGCTAAAGACGTAACAATGCTCTTCTCTGATTCTGGAAGCGGACCACGTTCAAGTTCTATTATCAGTCAAGGAAATATCGATCAGATAATAAATTTTAAACCTTTAGAAAGAAAAATTATATTAGAGGATGCTGCGGGAATTTCTGGTCTTCAATCTCGAAGAAGAGATTCAGAATTAAAACTTTTGGCAACTGAAAAAAATTTAGACAGATTGAATGATATAATTAAAAATCTTGAAAAGCAGGTGTTATCACTTAAAAGACAGGCTAGACAAGCAGAAAACTATCAAAACATCACAGAAAAAATCTTACAAAATGAACAATATTATTATTTTATAAAATGGCAGAATCTCGAAAAAGAAATCATTAATAATCAAAATAAATTAAGAATATCAAATGATAAAGTAAAGAATTTATTGAATATGATTGAATCATTTAACAACAAAAAAGAGCATGAAAACAAAAAATTGAAAGAAATTCAACTTAGGTTAACTAATTTAAATAGAATTTTAGGTCAAAAAGAATTTGATAAGAATGAATTAAAAAATAAAAAAAAAAATATTGAAATAAGAAATAAGGAAATTTTAGATTATATTTTCACATTTAATAAAGATGCGGAATCTGAAAAAAAAAGACTAAAAGAAATAAACGAAAATATTTCAAAAATACAAAATAGTCTAAATTCAATGGAAATTCCAAACGAACTTATAAGCGATCTTAAAAAATTTAAAAGTGAAGAGCTTACTTTAATTACACAAATCAATGATTTAGAATCAAGATTTTTTTCAGAAATGCAGCTTTCGTTAGGAGAGGAATTTAAAAAAGATAACATCAAGGAATCTATTAACAAATTAAAGAGAAAAAAAAAGGAAGTTTCGACTGAGATTAAAAAACTTGACTACGAGATAATGATTAAGGAAAGAAAATTCAAAGATAAAAAATCTAAAGATATTGAAAAGAAGATAAAATTCTACCAAGAAACATTAGTTAAAAAACAAAATGTATGCGAAAGTTTTGAATCCAAAAATGTGCTTATAACGTCAGAAAAAGATAAAGTATCAAAAGAAATTGAAAAGATTTCATACGATCTAACAAAAAATGCAACAGAACTTGAAACCTTGAAAACAGTATCAAAAAATATTGACTTTTCGGATAAGTCTATTTTTAAACTTTTAAAAATAAAAAAAGGTTACGAAAAAGCTATCTTCACTGCATTGAATTATGAATTAGATGCTCAATTAGATGATTCAAAAAAAAGATGGGAATTTAATTATGATACAAAATTATCAGAATTACCTGAAAATATTGAATCGTTATTGAAATACGTTGAAGTCCCTAAAGAATTAATGCCATTACTATCCCAATATGGTTATGCGAAAACAATAGATGATGGGTTTATTCAACAAAAAAAACTAAAGATTGGTCAATATTTGGTATCTAAAAGTGGAGAACTTTGGAGATGGGATGGTCTTTATTGTGAAAAAGAGACTGAAATATCAAAGATATTTGAGTTTAAGAACAGAGTAAAAAAGCTAGAAGAAATTATAAATAGCAATAAAAATCAACTAGCACATATAAATAAAAAAAAAGAATTATTTATTTACGAAATAGAAAATAACAACAAAGAAATTTTAAAAATTAAAAATGAAATTGAAAGTTTAAAAAATTATTTTGATATTGAAAAGAAAAAACTGATTGAATTTCAGAACGAAAAAATTTTAGAAAGAAACTTAATTGAAAAATTATCTGAAAAAAAAAAATTTCTTAATAATGAATTAACAAAATTGTTGAAAGAAATAATTGTCTTGGACAATCAGCAGAAAGCTGATGGTAAAGGTTCTACCAAAAAAAAAGATGTTTCAGAAAAAAAAAAATTGGAAATTTCTCTTAGCATACTAAAAAAAGAACTTTCTGAGAAAAAAGATAATATAAATGAATTAAATAAAAAAATCCTCGCAATTGAAATAAAAACCAAATATTGGAAAAATAATATTGAAGAAAATTTAAAACGAAAAAAAGAATCTGAGGAGCAACTTAGTAATTTTTATGAAAGAGTTAAAAATCTCGAAGAAGAAAAGCAAACTATTCAAAAAAACCCCAAGGCCTACGAAGATGAAATTAAATCACTAGAAATTGAAATTAGTAAAATTAATACTGATTATGATGAACAAAATTTAAGGCAAGAAAATATTAAAAATCAAGTTTCAAGTCATGAAAGGGAAATCAATTATCTTGATAATGAAAAGTTAAGTAATAATAATAATATCATTCGTATTGAAGAAAATCTCTCTCATCAAAAAAATAGTCTGACCTTGCTATCTAATGAAATCGTTAGCAAATATAAAGTAACGCCAAAAGAATTACTATCCAATAACCAATATGACGACCAAGATAAAACCTGTAATATTGCTGATCTTGAGAAAATAATCAGTCAATTAAAGATAAAAAGAGATCTGATTGGTCCGGTCAATTTGAGAGCAAAAATTGAACAAGACGATATATTCAAGGAGCTTAATGAATTGACTAACGAGCGCGATGATATTCAATTAGCGATCAAAAAATTACGAAATAGTATTCAAAATATCAATACCGAGGGTAGAAGTAGATTGATAAAAGCATATGAGAAAGTAAATAATAATTTTTCTGATATATTTAGTCGTTTATTTACCGGTGGTCAAGCACATCTCGAGTTGATTGGATCTGATGATCCATTACAAACAGGCATAGAGATTTTTGCCAGACCACCTGGCAAAAAATTAACAAGTATAAATTTACTTTCTGGTGGTGAGAAAGCTTTGACGGCAATTTCGCTCATTTTTTCAATATTTTTAATCAATCCCTCTCCTATCTGTATCTTGGATGAGGTGGATGCGGCTCTTGACGATTCAAATGTTGAAAAATTTTGCAAAATTCTTAGAGAACTAAAAGACCAAACCAGTACAAAATTTCTTATCATAACACATCATAAAACAACCATGTCAATGGTTGATAGAATTTACGGTGTGACGATGATGCAAAAAGGTATATCAGACCTAGTAAAGGTCGATTTTGAAGAAAGAGGCTTAAAAGTAGCAATCTGAAAAAAATGATTAATAATTTAAAAGGAGACAGTGATAAGAATAAAAATCAATCTGTTAAAAAGGTAAACTTCAGTATCGGGTTTAAAATGGCCACGGATTTTGTTGCATCAATTTTTGTAGGTGGATTAATAGGAGTAGGTTGCGATAAATTTTTTTCATCAAAGCCAATTTTTTTTTTAATTTTTTTGATTTTAGGTATTGCAGGAGCTTTTTTAAATATATATCGTACAATTTTAAAATTAGAGGAAAAAGGGAAATAAATTGGCCAGTCCACTAGCTCAGTTCGAAATAAAAGAAATAATTCCTATATCTATAAATAACATAGATTTTTCTTTTACAAACTCTTCTCTAGCTATGTTATGTTCTGCATTATTTATTATACTACTAATGATATTGGGTACTAGAAAGGTTCAATTGGTTCCAAATAAGTTTCAAACATTATTGGAGTTAAGTTATGAATTTATTGCAGAAATGATTAATGACAATATAGGTAAGGACGGAATGAAATATCTTCCTTTTATTTTTTCAATCTTTCTGTTTATTCTTATTGGAAATCTATTTGGGATGTTGCCTTTTAGTTTCACATGGACTAGTCACATCATTGTCACTTTCTCTATCGCATTTTTTATTTTTATTTTTGTTACTATTCTAGCTATTTTTAAACATGGCATCTACAAATTTCTTGGTTTTTTTGCACCCAGTGGCGTTCCCAAATTAATGTTAATATTGTTGATTCCCATAGAAATAATTTCATATCTTTCGAGGCCTATCAGTTTGTCAGTAAGACTATTTGCTAATATGATGGCTGGACATACATTATTAAAAGTTATTGGGGGGTTTGTGTTTGCATTAGCTATTAATAGCTATTTTATTGGAGGCATTTTACCGGTGGCTTTTCTTGTTGCATTGACTGGCCTTGAAATTGTGATAGCTTTTTTGCAAGCCTATGTATTTGCAATATTAACTTGTTTATACATTAATGATGCAATACATTTGCATTAAAGAAATAAATTTTAAAAAGGAGAAAAAAATGGATATTGAATCAGCAAAACTTTTGGGAGCAGGCATAGCTGTTCTTGGTGTAATTGGTTCAGGTATTGGAATTGGTAATATTTTTGCTGCTTTTATCTCTGCAGTTGGAAGAAACCCCGGTGCCAGAGAACATGTATTTACAATGACAATGTTAGGCTTTGCCTTAGTTGAGGCTCTTGCATTATTTGCTCTTATTATTGCGTTACTACTACTTTTCGTGTTTTAGCGAAAACGAAGATGTTTAGAATTTTATTTTTCCTGATTCTTGTTTCAATAGTAAAGCTTACCACAAAATTTGCATACAGTACTGAGCAAAATGGTGGAATGCCCCAACTTGACCCAAGTTCCTTCAATTCACAAGTTTTTTGGTTAATAATCATTTTTAGCCTTCTTTTTTTACTAATAAATTTTAAATTTTTGCCAAAAATCACTGATATTAGAAGAACAAGAGAGGATCTTATAAAATACAATATTGATACAGCTAATGAAAATAATAAGAAGATTGTAAAAATTAACGAGGAAATTACGCAAATAATTGAAAGAGCAAAAGATGAATCTGATGGCATGATTAAGGAATGTCAACAAGAGAACAGTAAAATATTCAATATTGAGTTACAAAAAGCAGTTGAATTACTAAAGAAACAGGAAAAATCGATATTGTCAGACCTAAAAAAAAAAGAAACAAATATAAAGAAGGATATTTTTAAATACTCAAAAAGTTTGGCAGAATCAATTTACAAACGGATATTGAATAAAGATGAAGAAATTAACATTTCGGATTTTAAAAAAATTGAGGTAAAAAGTGATAGAAAATCATTTTCTTGATAACTCATCCTTGTGGGTGGGCCTTTCATTTATTATATTTATATTTCTAGTCTACAAACCTCTTAAACAAAATGTTAATAAATCACTAGAAGAGAAAATTAAAAATTTAAAAAAAAGAATTGATGATTCGGAAATAATTAAGAAGGAATCCAAAGTTTTACTAGAGCTAACAGAAAAAAAAATGAATGAAGCTAAAAGCTCTTACAAATCTATAATTGATGAGACTAAAAAAAAAATAAATCAAATAAATATTGATTCGAAGAATACTCTTCAGATGACGTTGAAAAAACAGAATCAGAAGTTTAAGCAAAAAATTATTCAGGAAAATGATCTTTCAAATGATAATATTAAGTATTTAATTATTAATACTGCTTTAAGTGTAGCTAAACAGAAAATCATTGATGATATTTCCGATAATGATAACCGTAGACTAATTAATTTATCACTTAAAGATATCGAATTACCATAATCTTAGGAATGGCGGTTCATACAAAACTTTCTCAAATTCAAGTAAAAAAACTGTTATCAGACTATAATATTGGAGAATTTACTAGTTATGCAGAAATTAAGCAGGGCATAGAAAATAGTAATTATTTCATCCAAACAAGCCAATCGAAGTATATTTTAACAATATTTGAAAGAAGAGTTAAAGACCAAGATTTACCATTTTTCTTGAAACTAATGAAGAGTACTCAAAATGCAGGTGTTGATTGTCCAACTCCGATAGTAAATAAACAAGGAGAATATTTAGGATTTGTAAAAAAAAAAAAGTTTGCTTTTTTTAAGTTTCTTGAGGGAAGTAATCTTAAATATTGGAATCAAAATGACTGTTTTTTAGTCGGGAAAAAGATTTCTGACTTTCATATTGCCAACAAAAATTTTGAAATTAAAAAGAATAATGATTTTGGAATTAACCAATTTTTGTCTTTGTTTTATAAAATTGAGGAAGGTCTTGAAATATTTTTACCTGGTCTAAAAGAAAATATTAAAAAAGAGATTATTTTTCTAAAAAAAAAATATCCTAGAAATGTTTCTTGCGGGATTATTCATGCAGATTTATTTCCAGATAATATTTTATTCTTTAAAAAAAATATAAGCGGAATAATTGATTTTTATTTTTCATGTTATGATTATTTTATTTACGACCTCAGTATAGCAATAAATGCCTGGTGTTTTCCTAATAATAAATTTGATCAAAAAAATTACAAAAGTTTAATGAAAGGGTATCTAGAAAATAGTTATCTTTCTGATGAGGAGTTCTCAAATTTTAATATTTTTTTAAGGGCAGCTGCAATGAGATTCTTACTCACACGACTATCTGATATAATTTTTCCAACTTCCAATTCTGCTGAGAAGAAAGACCCTAAGGAATTCTTTAATATACTTAATTTTCATAGAATAAATGACATTACAAAAGAATGACATAATTATCGATGTCTATACAGATGGTGCCTGTTTCGGTAATCCGGGGCCAGGTGGGTGGGCCTTTATTTATTATTTTGATAATCTCAGATATGAGATTTCTGGCGGATGTAAAAATACAACTAATAATCGCATGGAACTTTTCGCTGTTATTAAAGCGTTGGAAAACACATATAGATTTGAAAAGATAAGAATTTTTTCAGATAGTAAATATGTAGTAGATGGTGCTACAAAATGGATAATTAAATGGAGAAAGAATAATTGGAATAACTCAAAAAAGCTACAAATAAAGAATTTTGATTTATGGTCAAGAATTGATGCTTTGTTAATTAACAAAAACATATCTTGGAAATGGGTTAAAGCGCATGCAGGAAACCCTTTAAATGAAGAAGTAGATATTTTAGCTAAAAATGAAGCTGCAAAGTTTACAAATTAGACAAAACATTAATTGCAGTACTTTTCTCTAAGCCACCACCCTTTTCATCAAAAACCTTCTTTATAACACAGTTTTCTATGATTAATGCAAATCTTGATAACCTGACACCTAGCCCTATCACAGAAAGATCAATTTTTAGATTTAGCATGTTAGCAAATTCTGAATCCGCGTCTGATAAGAATATAATATTATCAGCTTTATTATATTCTTTCCATTTACTTACAACAAATGGATCGTTAACTGAAATAAAAATAATTTCATCGATACCTTTTTCTTTAAATTCCTTATAATTCTCAATAAAACCTGGTAAATGATCATCATTACATGTCGGTGTAAAAGCACCAGGTACTCCAACAAGAAGAATATTTTTGTTAGACAATATATTCTTTATATCATCGGATTTTGGTCCGGAACTTGTCATTGTATAAATTTTAGCACTTCGTATTTCGTCATTAATGTTTATATTCATTTTTGATTTGCCATTTCTATATTTTTAGTGATTTGATTTTCCGTTAAGATTTCAGAGAGAATTATACCTTCTTTATTATTCGGTCCATAAATGATATTGATTGGTATACCGTATCTTCCAAACTTTTTCATAAAGTTTAATATTTTTTTATCCTTATTAGTCCAATCAGCTCTAAGTAGGTAAACATTTTTCTCCTCAAAATACTCTAACATACTTTTAGAATCCAAAGTAGTTATTTTATTAAATTGACAAGTAACACACCAGTCTGCTGTTATATCTATAAAAATAGTCCGTTCAGAATTTATAAGTGAATTAAGTTTTGTTTCATCAAATTTTTTCCATATTTCTTCATTAGAATTTGAATATAAGGTTTTAATAAAATAAATATTAATAAATATGAAAAATGTAAGAACAATTGATAATGAACTTTTTGATTTTTTTACAATAATCATTAGAGCAGATATTACTATTATAAGGGTCGACCACAAATAGATTCTTTCGATATTTAATAACGAAAAAAACCATGCAGATGATATTAAAACAATTAACCCTAGGAAAATTTTAAATGTATTCATCCATTGACCAGGTTTGGGAATTAACTTAAAAGAATTCTTAAAAAAAATCGGAAGAAAATAAGGAAATGAGAAACCTATGGCCAGAGATAAGAATATTATATATATGTCAAACACCCCTTGCGAAAAGGCATATCCTACTGCTGTTCCAAGAAACGGTGCACTACAGGGTGTTGCTAAGAAAGTAGAAACCATACCTGTAAAAAAATTATTTAAATATATATTGTTGGATTTAACATTTAAAAAATTTGTAACTTGCTTTGGCAAAAATAACTCAAAAAACCCTAACAAATTGAGGCCGAAGAAAAAAAGGATTAACGCAAAAAAGAAAATAAAATTCCTGCTTTGAAACTGTATGCCCCAACCTATTTGATGTCCAATTAATTTGAGAATTATTGTAACCGTTGCTAATAATAAGAAAGAAAAAACTATTCCTAAAATAACTGAGGCGCATAAAATGTTAGGATTATTATTATCTTTATTTCTAGAGAGATCGACCAGTGAATAAATTTTTAAGGATAGTATAGGTAAAACGCACGGCATAAAATTTAAAATTATTCCACCCAAAAAAGCAAGCAAAATAATATAACCAAAAGAATTTTGATAATTGCTATTCGGTACTTTTAATGTACTGATTTTTTTTTCTGATACTTCACCACTATTAATAATAAATTCAATCTTAATTTCATCTTTAAGTACTTTCTCATAAAAATTTATTTTGGCTACTAAGGAATTTGATGTTTGTTTTATCAAATATTCAAATTTTTTATCTGGTACATACAAAAATATATCTTTTAAATTAGCGTTTTTTTTCTTCTCAAAATAAACATCATAACTTGTTTCAGATGTATTATTTACTTTTTTAATTGAAAAATTCAGATCATTTAGTACGGGAAGATTTTCAAAAGTGCTTCTTAATCGGCTATTTGTTGTAGCAGATATTTCATTTATGTTAATATTTAAAATAAAATCTTTTTCCACGGGTATACATATTTTTTCACAAATAAGATATGTAAACTTTAATCTTTCAGTTATAGATTCAATTCCTTTTCCAAATTTAATTAGCACAGGAAAAATCACCTGATTTTCATAACCAATAGTTTGTATACCTGAATCCATGAAACTATTGGGTGTCGGATAAAGAATCTTTAAAGTTTTAATTTTTTGCATATTTTCTGATGTTAGTGTAGGCTTGCTTCCGGAGTCACCTGGATTTTTCCAATATGTCTTCCAACCTTCTTTTAAATCTACCATTATTCCAAAAATGTACCCTTCATTTGTTTTTAAGACTGAATCTTTATGAATAATTGTGATATTACTAAATGTATTAGTCTGATCAATGGCACCTGAATTAACTGGCAGTAATCCTAGAAAATAAAAAAGAATAAAGAAAGTATAACGCATGAATTTAACAAAATTGCATATTTGAAATATATTTTTTTTACTGTAATAATTATACAATGAAAAAGAAAAATTATCTTAAGGGAAATATAATTTGTGCTCTTCCACAATTAAAGGATATTTTTTTTACAAAGAGTCTAATTTATATAACTCATCATACAAAAGATGGTGCACTTGGCATCGTACTTAATTATAAAATAATGAACATAAATAGTTCAGATTTGTTTAGCAAATTAAATATATCTTCATCATTAGATAATAAAAATTTTTCGCTTCATATTGGTGGACCACTAAATCAAAATAACGGTTTTATCCTTCACTCAAAAGAATATAAAAAAAAAGATACAATAAAAATTTCAGATTCAGTCAATCTTACGTGCAGCACAAAAATAATTGAGGACATTGCTAAAAACATCGGTCCAAGAAAGTACTTTATTTCATTGGGTTATGCTGGATGGGCGCCAGGTCAACTCGAACAAGAAATTATTGATAATAGTTGGATAAAAATTAATGAGAAGCTTGATTTAATCTTTGATGTTGAAGCAGAAAAAAAATGGGAAAAAGCCATAAAATTTACTGGAATTGATTTTTCAAAATTTTCCTCATTATCTGGAAATGCTTAATTTATAAATTTTTTTTTACAAATTCTTCAACAATACTCGTTTTATTATCTAATATTACAAATCTTTCTTGCCTCAAGAATAGATCTTTAAATACTTGTGGTATCTCTATATTTGATAAACAACCAATTCTATTTTTAATAGAATCCAAAAATTTAGCATAATGTGCTGTTGCTAAATATATAATTCTTTCATCTTTTGCTAATATTTTTTTTCCTATCTTTAATCCAACTGCAGTATGAGGGTCAATCAATATCTCGAATTTTTTATAAATATTCTCAATAGTTGTGAGAGTTTGTTTGTCATTTATTCTTCCAGCCGTAAATGTTTTACGTATTTCCTCGAGGACTTTTTTAGGTACAGTATATGATTTAAATTTTTTTAATGAAGAATAGAGATCATCAATCTTTTTTGAAGAGTTTTTAAGGTAAAAAAAGAGTAGTCTTTCAAAATTACTTGAAATTTGTATATCCATACTTGGACTCAGAGTTTTAATTGTTTTTTTTAGATCCATTCTTCCAGTAGACATGAATCTAGTTAAAACATCATTAGAATTAGACGCTATAACTAATTTCTTAATAGGCAGACCCATTTGCTTGGCAGCAAAACCTGCATATATGTTTCCAAAATTTCCAGTAGGAACACTAAAGATTATTTTTTCTTTTGGTTTACTTATCCTTAAATAAGACCAAAAATAATATACAATTTGTCCCATAATTCGTACCCAGTTTATCGAATTAACACCAGAAAGATTAAATTGCTTATTCTTGTGATTCCTTTTAAAAATTTCTTTAACAATATTTTGACAATCGTCGAAATCACCCTCAATGGCTATGTTAAATACATTTTTATTCTTAAAAGTTGTCATTTGTCTTCTTTGGACATCGCTCACTTTTTTGTTAGGAAAGAGGATAAAAATTTTCATATTATCCGATTTAGAGCAACCGTGAATAGCTGCAGATCCGGTATCGCCAGATGTAGCACCAATAATTACAACTCTAATTTTTTTTATCTTTAAAATATAATTATAAATATTTCCTAATAATTGAAGTGCAAAATCTTTAAAAGCTGCTGTGGGACCATGGTACAAATTTAATATTGACTCATTATTATTAAGATTTGTAAATGATATAATTTCCTTTGAATTAAAATTTGTATAAGTTTTCTTGCAGATTTCTAAATAATCTTCTTCAGGAATTGATGGTTTTACAAAATCTTTGGTTATTTCATATACAAGTCGATAATATTTATAATCTTTAAAACTCCAAATTTGACTATTCGAAAATTTTGGAAAATTTATAGGAACATATAGACCTCCGTCGGGAGAAAGGCCGTCTAATAAAATCCTTTCAAAATTGTGGCTATTTCTGGAATCACCCCTTGTCGATATGTACCTCATAAGATAAATCTTAATTTGAAATTTTTTTTACACTAGCTGCTATGTAAACACCTACAAGACCACAAGCAATTAAAAACCACGTAATCGCATATTGCAAGTGATTGTTTCTAATATAAATCCTTGTTTGATTTCCAAGAGGAAATCCATTAGGTCCATTTTCAAATGCCTCTAAGTAAAAATTTTTTTCTAGTTCAATACCTGTATATTTAGACATCAAATCGGGCTCAATGAAAAACCAAAAATTATTTTCAATCTCATTGTCTGGTTGAAAACGTCCTTTTTTTCCTGGTAATCTAATAATAGCTTGTGTAATACCCTCACTTAAATCTAAATGATTTTTACGATTAACTTTTTCTTTTAATCTTAACGGTATCCATCCACTATCAAATATAAAGATTTTACCTGAATTTGACCTTAATGGAACAATTATATGAAATCCATTATTTCCATTTTTACTTAATGCCGGCATATACATTTCATGATCGTTAAGCAACTTACCCTCAAGAAAAACTCTCTGAAATTCATTGTTTTCTGGATACTTTATATCAAAAAGGTTTAAACTTTTTGATTCATAGGCTGCAATTCTCTGATTTATTAAATTAGCTTTCCACTGTAGTCTGTAAATTTGCCATCCGGATAATGATAATAGGATCAAAAATGCAATTAATGAGGCTAGAGTGGAGACAAGTCTTGGTCTGAATTCATACCTTTCATCATTAAACTTAAAAATCATTTAATAAAATTATACTGAAACCCACCAATATACAAATGCAAAAAGAAATAACCAAACCACATCCACGAAGTGCCAGTACCACGCAGCGAATTCAAAACCTAGATGTTTTTCAGGTTTAAAATGGCCTTTTAATCCCCTAAAAAAACACACCAATAAAAAAATGGAACCAATTAAGACATGTGCTCCATGAAAGCCTGTAGCCATGTAAAATGTAGATGGGTAGATACCTTCATCTATGGAAAATTCCGCAATCATATATTCATATGCCTGGAAGCCAGTGAAAACCATTCCTAATATTACAGTCAGAAATAGGTAAATTAAAAATTTTTTTCTTTTACCTTCTTTAAGAGCATGATGCGCGACAGTCACCGTTCCTCCAGATGCAAGTAAAATAAAAGTATTTAGTAACGGAATCCCAAAGGGCTCAATAAGATTGATTTCCTCTGGAGGAAAGATTCCATTAATCGCTTCCATTCTTCCTGTCAGTTCGGGGCTATCAACACCTGGGTAAAGAGCAACATCAAAAAAGGCCCAAAACCAGGCAGAAAAAAACATTATTTCTGAAGCTATAAAAAGCAACATACCGTATCTTAAACCAATTTGGACGACTTTGTTGTGAAAGCTGCCATTTTCCGACTCTTTTACAACATCTCTCCACCAAAAAAAACTTGATAATACTACGGCAACTGTTCCAACATAGAAGATCAAATATTTCTCGTAGTGCATTACGGAAATAGCTCCCCATGCCATTATCAAAACCGATAATGATGTTATAAGTGGCCACGGACTAGGATCCACAAGATGATAAGGATGTTTTTGTTCAGAACTCATTCGGTTTCCTTTTTTATATACATAGTATAAGATAGTGTTAATTCATCAACAGACTTCATATATTCATCATTTAATATATCACTATCAATGAAAAAAGAAACAGGCATTTCCACTTCTTGCCCAGGCGCAAAAGCTTGCTCTTCAAAACAAAAACATTCTATTTTATTAAAATACTGAGCAGCATTTAATGGAGTAACATTAAAGGTTGCAGTTGCTAGAACAGGTTTATTGGATAAATTTTTTGCTTTATAAAAAATTAGATTCTTTTCACCCAATTTAGTCTTAATCCTGTTTGAAACTGGCTCGAAGAAAAGGTTAGAATTTTTTTCTATTGATGAATCGAATCTTACCTTTAGTTCACTCTCAACTACCTGACCCATAACATTATCAACCTTCATTGGGGTTCCACCATACCCTGTGACTTGACAAAAAAGCTTATACAATGGAACTGAGGCATAACTCGTTAGTAACATTATCATAGCAAACAAGAAAAGGTAAAATGGGTTAATTTTGAAAAGTTTTTTATTCATCATATTGTTACATTTTAATTATTGTTATGACATAAAAGATGGCGGCTAAAAAAAAAAGTGCGAGCCCGAGTACTAAATTTTTTTTTTTTTTATTGTCCATTGTATATCCTAAAATTTATCTATGACTAAAACTGAAAAATAAACGTATAAATATAGAATGCTATACTTAAATAATGCAGGAGCATAACCACCCTTTTTGGATTGTTTATCAAACAATAACAGGCAAGCATAAGAAAAAAAAACAAGATTTAGCAAAGAAACAACAAATAAAAAAATATGGTTGGTAAACCCAAAATAAAAGGGAGAAAGAGAGAAAAAAACTAAAAAAACCGTATAAACCAAAATTTGAATCTTTGTTTTATAATGACCAACCACTAAGGGTAGCATTGGAATGTTTACCTTAGAATATTCAGTGTCCTTATATAAAGATAATGCCCAAAAGTGAGGCGGCGTCCAAAAAAAAATTGTCAGAAAAAGCAACAATGGGTAAAGACTTAAATCATTAGTAACGCAAGCCCACCCTATAACTGGCGGAAATGCACCTGCCGCACCTCCAATAACAATATTATGATGAGTCCTTCTTTTAAGCCAGATAGTATAGATAAAAACATAAAATAGAATTGATGATGCCAACAAAAAGGCAGCAAAATAATTAACCGCCAAACCAAGCACCATAACCGAAATCGTACCAAGCAAAACCCCAAATCCTAGTGCATTTTCTGAGAAAATAACACCCCTGGGTAATGCCCTTTTTTTTGTGCGCTCCATTATAGAATCAATATCTTTATCATACCACATATTTATTGCACCTGAAGCGCCGGCTCCCAGCGAAATGCAAACTATCGAAATAAAACCTAGAAAAGGATGAAGATTTCCAGGAGCAATAAGCAAACCACATAAAGAGGAGAAAACGGCTAACGCCATGACTCTGGGTTTAAGAAGAGAAAGATAATCAGAAACAGAACTATTTTCTTTCAAATAGCCATCTTTGGCATTGTTACCACTCTTTAAAAAATCTACTTGCATCTTTTTATGTGAAGCAAATTAACTACCTAATTTTAGGCAATTCATTAAAGGTGTGAAAAGGTGGTGGTGAACTTAACTTCCATTCTAAAGTTGTAGCACCCTTCCCCCAAGGGTTTTCTTGGGCTTTTCTTGATTTATAAAAAGCCTCAAATACAACGAATATGAAGAAAAAGGCTGCAAATACTGATATATATGCACCATAACTGGCAATTGCATTCCACCCAGCAAAGGCATCAGGATAATCAGGGATTCTTCTTGGCATTCCGGCCAAACCAGAAAAGTGCATAGGAAAGAAAGTAACATTTACGCCAACAAATGTTAACCAAAAGTGAACTTTACCCAAGAATTCATTATATTCACGTCCAGACATTTTGCTGAACCAATAATAAAAACCAGCATAAATCGAAAATAATGCTCCCATTGACATTACGTAGTGAAAATGAGCTACAACATAGTAAGTATCGTGGAGAGCCACATCAATTCCAGTGTTTGCTAAAACAACCCCAGTTACACCCCCAAGAGTGAAAAGAAAAATCATTGCTATTGCAAATAACATTGGGGTTTTAAATTCAATAGAGCCACCCCACATAGTGGCTATCCAACTAAATATTTTTATACCTGTTGGGACAGCAATTACCATTGTTGCGGCTAAAAAGTATGCTCTTGTATCTACATCCAAACCTGTTGTATACATATGATGTGCCCACACCACAAATCCAACTACTCCAATCGCGGCCATGGCGTAAGCCATACCTAAATAGCCAAATATAGGTTTTTTGGAAAAGGTCGAAACAACATGACTTACAATGCCGAAACCTGGTAAAATTAATATATAAACTTCAGGATGACCAAAAAACCAAAACAGATGTTGAAAAAGAACAGGATCTCCACCTAATTCTGGATTGAAAAAACCCGTTCCAAAGTTTCTATCAGTAAGCATCATAGTGATTGCACCTGCAAGAACTGGTAGAGATAACAGTAATAAAAATGCTGTTATTAAGATGGACCATGCGAAAAGCGGCATTTTATGTAATGTCATGCCTGGTGCCCTCATATTGAAGATAGTTGTTATAAAATTTATGGCTCCTAGTATAGATGATGCTCCAGCTAAATGCATCGAGAGTATAACCATATCAACAGCTGGACCTCCGTGGCCAGACGTGGAAAGTGGTGCATACATTGTCCATCCTGGTCCGGCACCTCCTTCAACAAAACCAGAACCTATTAGCAATATAATTGACGGAACCAAAAGCCAAAAACTTAGATTGTTCATTCTTGGAAAAGCCATATCAGGAGCACCAATTAAAAGAGGAACAAAGTAGTTACCAAAACCACCTACCATTGCTGGCATGATCATGAAAAAAATCATCAATAAGCCGTGTGAGGTTATCCAAACATTATATTGTTGATAATCATCACCTAAAATCTGCATGCCAGGCTCTGCCAACTCCATTCTGATAAGAAGCGAGAATATACCTCCAATTAAGCCTGCTATAATGGCAAAAATGATGTATAAAACACCAATATCTTTGTGATTGGTAGAAAACAAATATCTCTTAAAAAATGATGGTGCATGGTCTGACATATTACTCTCCTAAATTATTTATAAGCCATGTTTTTGGTTTCTAGTTTATCGCTAGCGAATTCTTTTTTTGCAAAAGTAATCCATTTTGCAAATTCTTGATCATCAACCGCCCTTATAGTAATTGGCATAAAACCATGTCCAGGTCCACAAAGTTCTGAACATTGTCCATAATACATCCCCGGCTCTTTTATATTAAAATAAGTTTCATTGAGTCTTCCAGGGATTGCGTCCATTTTAACTCCAAGGGAAGGCATTGCCCAAGAATGAATAACTCCTGCCGGGTCACTTGTTACAAGGACCTTAATATTTTTATTTACAGGAAGGACTAATGTATTGTCGGTTGTTAAAAGTCTGGGTTGACCTGATTTTAACTCTTCATCGGTCAACATAACTGCATCAAATTCAATATTATCATGATCTGGATATTCATAAGTCCACCACCATGTGTAACCAGTAGCCTTTATTGTCATATCAATATTGGAAAAATCATTTTGATTGTATAGTAGCCTAAAAGATGGAATTGCAATAATGACTAAAATTAAAACTGGTATCAATGTCCATGCGACTTCTAAGGGGGCATTGTGAGTTACTTTACTAGGTTTCTTATTTTTAGATGCACTAAATCTGTAGCAAACATATGCTAATAAGAGAAATACAAATACTGTAATGAAGGTAATTATCCAAAAAACTATGTCATGCAAGTTTATTAGTTCTTCCATTAATGGTGAACCAGCTTTTTGAAATCCTAACTGCCACTTAGTTGGTTGGTTAGCCATACCGAAACAGGGAAATAAAAATAATGCTAAAAACTTGTACAAATTTGACTCCAAAATCTCATTTCATAATTTAATATAATGAAAGTTTTTTAAAAAACAATTGTTAGCTTATTAAAAAATATGTATTTATACCATTAATAATTAAAATTTTATGGGATTTAAATGGAACGTATAGAAAAAGAATGGAAAACAAAAAAAGTTACTGAGGAAATTGAGCATTTGATATCAGACTTTGATGATGGTGAACTTTTTATAGAAAAAAAAATATCTGAAAACTTTAGTTTTGATGATAATAAGATTAAAACAGCCAGTTATGACATTGACCAAGGATTTGGTCTACGGGTTGTAAATTCTGAATCATCAGGCTTTGCCCATAGTTCAGAACTAACTCATGATTCATTAAAAGAAGCAATAAAAGCGGTGAATTCAATAAAAAAATCAAAAAATACTTATGTAAAACTACCTAAAAAAACCAATAAAAAGCTTTATTCTGACAAAAATCCAATTGACCAAAAGTCATTTAAATCAAAGATTGATTTATTACAACGAATAAATGATTATGCAAGAAATCTTGATTCCAATGTTAACCAAGTTTCTGTTTCTCTGGCAGGTAACTACCAACAGATTGAAATAATTAAGCAAAAAGGAGACTTTTTTTCGGATTATAGACCTTTAGTTAGACTCAATGTCACAGTCTCAGTTAAAAAAAATAGAATAGAAACTGGTTCCTATGGATTTGGCGGACGTGATATGTATGCATTAATTTTTAAAAAAAATTCGTGGGAACATGCTGTTCGCCAAGCATACGATCAAGCTATAACAAAACTTAGTGCTATTGCGGCACCTGCAGGAGAACAAACTGTTGTACTTGGTCCTGGATGGCCTGGAATTCTATTACATGAAGCTATTGGTCACGGTCTAGAGGGTGATTTCAATAGAAAAAAGACTTCTGCTTTTCACAATCTAGTTAATTGCAAAGTAGCATCTGATCAAATCACGATTGTGGATGACGGGACAATTGAAAACAAGAGAGGTTCTCTAACAATTGATGATGAAGGAACACCATCACAAAATACAGTTTTAATTGAGAATGGCATACTTAAAAATTTCATGCATGATAGATTGAATGCCAGATTAATGGGACAAAAACCAACCGGCAACGGAAGACGAGAGAGCTATAGTTCAATACCAATGCCAAGGATGACAAACACTTACATGCTTAACGGAAAGTACAACCCTGAAGAACTTATTTCTTCGACAAAAAAGGGTATTTACGCAACCCAGTTTAGTGGTGGTCAGGTTGATATTACATCAGGGAAATTCGTTTTTAGTGCTTCAGAAGCTTTCGAAATAGTAGATGGAAAAATCTGTCGCCCATTAAAAGGAGCAACGTTGATTGGAAATGGGCCTGAAATTTTGAAAAAAGTTTCCATGGTTGGAAATGATATGAAAATTGATAATGGAATTGGAACATGTGGCAAAGAAGGACAAATGGTTCCCGTAGGTGTTGGCCAACCTAGTCTAAAGGTTGATCAATTAACCGTTGGTGGTACGCGCTAGCCTTTCTTTATTTTTTCAAAATGCTGTTTTTCATAATTGATAAAGCCTTTGATCATAGATTTCCATATGTCGATTACCATTGATTTTGGGATTTTACGTTCCTCAGCGATTCTTGAGAGTTTATTGAGGATCTCATCAATTCTTTTTTGATCAACAATTTGTTCTTTTTTTTTATGCTTAACAGCTTCATCCACTAAATTTTTTCTCTCTGAGATTAATTCAATTATTTTCAAGTCCAGTTTGTCAATCGAATCTCTTACTTCATGTATTGAACTAAATTTTCTCACCATTTGTATTCTTCGCTTTTATGTTAACTAAAACTATTATTTTTATAAATGTTGTTAATTTCCTCATGCCAATTGTATTTGAACAAATTTGTCCATATTTCAGCCTGCGATTCTCCTCTTTCTAAAATTCTAAAAAGTGGCTTCAAAAACTTTGATTCTGTTTCATCATTTTTGTACACAGATCTTCTGTCTAGACCATTCTTTGACAATACCAATAAGTACTCTAAAAGCTCCTTTATATTTTTTTTATTTGGAGCCTGTGCCTTCATTCCAAACTTCGCTACATTTTTATAAAAGTCACTCCTATCAGAATTAGTCCAATTTTCAATCATACCATACAAAATATCAATATTTCTAGAATCGTAAAGCAATCCAACCCAAAATGCTGGTAATGCACAAACAGAAGACCAAGGACCTCCATCTGTTCCTCTAAATTCTAAAAAAGTTTTTAACCTCACCTCTGGAAAAACTGTTGTCATGTGGTCTTCCCAGTCTCTTATCAGTGGTTCTTCAAAAACTTTGGATTTTAATTTTCCATTGATAAAGTCTAGAAATGACATCCCAGCACAATCAATATAGTTATTATCTCTTCTTAGAAAATACATAGGAACGTTTAGAAGGTAATCAACATATCTCTCAAATGAAAAGTCTTTATCAAAAACCATTGGTAAAAAACCGCATCTTTGATTGTCAGTATTTTGCCAAACCCACGATCGATAACTCATGAAGTTTGATAATTTTCCCGAAACAAAAGGTGAATTTGCATAAAGAGCAATAATTGCTGGTTGAATAGATAAACTTATCCTAAATTTTTTGATCATATCTTCTTCTGACTCAAAATCTAGATTAGTTTGGATTGTCGTTGTTCTATGCATCATATCCAGTCCGTGAGTCCCAACTTTTTCCATGTATTTACGCATAATTTGATACCTTTTTTTGGGAATCTTCGGAGTATCATTAATCTCCCACTTAGGTAAAAATCCTATGCCCATGTAATCAATATCAAACTCATCCGAGACTTTTTTTAGTTCAGATTGGTGAATATTTACCTCCTCACATGTTTGAAATATATTTTCTAAAGGAGCCCCAGATAGTTCTATTTGTCCTCCAGGCTCAAGTGTAATACTAGAACCTCCTTTTTTTAAAGCAATTAGAGAATTACCTTCAAAAATCATTTTCCATTTAAAATGTTTATTCAGAGAATAAAATATTCTTTCAATTTGCTTAAAATTAATAGGTTTGTAATCCTTTTTTTGAAATCCAAATTTTTCATGTTCTGTTCCAATTTTCCATTCTTTCTTTGATTTGCAACCTTTTTCAAAAATCTCAATAAGTTGCTTTTTGTTATATATTTTTTCAGACATTAAGACCCTTTTCCATTATTAATTTCAAAGAGGATAAAGCACAAATACCGGCGGTATCTGCCTTAAGAAGTCTATTGCCAAGAGAAACAGAAGAGAAATTGTCCACCTTATGAATAAATTTTCTATCATTACTTGACCACCCACCAACGGGACCTAAAAAAATTGCATATTTCTTTTTACCGTAATGTTTGTCTTCTATGTCAAAAAACGTTTTTTTAGTTTTTTCATCACAAAAAAAAATAAATCTTGATTGGTCCCAGTTAAGAAGTATGTCCTGAAATCTGGAGACTTCTTCAATTTTAGGTACCATCAATCCATTTGACTGTTCAACTGATTCAATAGCAATCTTTCTTAACCTATTTGTATCAATTTTTGTTTTTAAAGAGAAGTCTGTTCTTAATGGAATAATCCTTGACACCCCTAACTCAGAAATCTTTTCTACCAAATAGTTAATGTTTCTAGGTTTGATAAGAGAAAAACAAATCCAGATATCAGGTTCAGATATAGTTTTCCTGAACTTTTCTAAGGGGACTATTTTTAAGTTCTTTTTTTTTTTCATTAAAGCTTCCCACTCTCCTGAAACTTCGTTAAAAATACAAATTTTATCACCATCTTTTTTTCTCATTACATTTACAAGATAATGATATTGACTTTTGGAAATATTTATTTCAACATTTTTGCTTATTTTATAATCAGTATAAATTCTAACTTTAGGCATAAATTTTTATATTAAAAACCATGCAAATGCACAAACAATTTAAAAAAAAATTATCACTTTTTTGGCAATTAGGTCGCTATCACAAATTAGAAGGTGCTTTTTTGCTCTTTTGGCCATGTTGTTGGGGATTATTTTTGTTTAATGATTTTTCATTAGAAAAGATAAAGTATTTAATTGTTTTTTTATTTGGTGCACTCGTGATGCGAGGAGCAGGTTGTACATTAAATGATATAGTTGATGTTAAAGTTGATAGAGAAGTTGAGAGGACAAAGCTAAGACCATTAGCCTCTAAAAGCCTATCACTCAGAATGGCTATTCTTTTTTTAATATTTCAATTATTATTGGGTTTAATTGTGGTCTCAAACTTATCTACGATTGGTATTTGCTTAAGTTTTTTTATTGTACCATTTGTATTTGTATATCCATTCTTAAAAAGATTTTCTTATTATCCTCAGGTTCTTCTTGGCTTAATCTTTAATTGGGGTATCATAATTTCTTATTATGAAATTAATAGTGTTTTAGATTTAAAGGTATTTTTACTTTATATTTTTGGAGTGCTTTTGACCATTGGATATGATACCATATACGGTTTTCAGGATTTTGATGACGATATTAAAATTAATATAAAGTCATTATCGATTAAGGTACATAATACCCCTAAAACATTTGTTTTAATAATTTATGCAATGGCGATAGTTTTTTTATACTTTTCTTTGCTTCTCTCAGATTTTCAAAACATTTATATAATTTTTGCTTTATCTTTTGTTATAGTTCATTTTTCGTCACAGATTAAAAAAATCAAAATAAAAGACAAACTAGTTCTAAATAAAATTTTTTTATCAAATGTTTATTTAGGGTTAGTTTTATCTATCATTTTTCTTTTAAATAACTTACACGTTACTTTTTAATTACAGTATATCTAACAAAACAATCATCGACATTTTTCCAAGAATAATAATCCCAGATTTCTTTAGCTTTTTCAGAATTTTTGTATGGACCGTACCTTTCAATTTCAAAACCTTCCTCAATATCTTGAAAATTAGTATCTTTATATTTACCTCCGATTACCCAATAATCCATTTTACCTCTCAAATTATTATATTTTTTGTAAATAGTGTTATTATGATTTATATACTAATTATTATAATTTAAACACAAGCAAAAGAATAAAATAATGGATAAAAATATAGCAGACGATGTAATTGCAAAATTAAAAAAAAAGGAGCTGATCACTGCGATGTGATGTTACTAAAATCTCAATCAATTAGCTCTTCTCAAAGATTAGGTAAACTCGAAAAAAATGAACATTCTGAAAGTTACGACATTGGCATCCGTTGCGTTATAGGAAATAGGCAGTCAATAGTTTCATCCTCAAATCTCAAAAAGGGAAATCTTACCAACCTCATTGATAGAGTTTTTGAAATGGCAAAAATAGTTCCAGAGAATATTTTCTGTGGTTTAGCAAATGAAAATGATATTTCATTATTTGATAAAGTTCGTCATGACAAGCTTAACCTTAGAGACGATTATATTCCCACATTAAAAGATTTAAAAGAATCAACAAAAATTCTAGAAAATAGCGCGCTCGAAAATACAAAAATATCAAATTCCGAAGGTGCAGAAATTTCCTGGGGAAAATCAAGTGTACTAATTGTCGGCTCAAATGGACTTTACCAAGAGTACGAAAAGACAGTAAGTAGTTATATTCTTGCTGTTCTTGCAGAGAACAAGAATTCCATGGAGAGAGAATTTGACTACAAATCAAAATGTTTTTTTTCTGAGTTGGGCAATTTTAAAGATATAGGTAAGAAAACTGCACTAAGAGCGGTTAAAAAACTTAATTCCAGAAAAGTAAAAACCTGCAAAACAAGTGTGATCTTTGACTCAAGAGTTTCATCTAGTTTGATTAATAATTTAGCTAGCGCTTGTAATTCAAGCCTTATTTCAAGAGGAACTAGTTTCCTACAAAAAAAATTGAATAAAAAAATATTTTCAAAAAATATACAAATTGTTGATAATCCAAATTTAAAGAAAGGACTAAAGTCAAAAATTATTGATTGTGAAGGTATAAAATGTCAGGAAAGAAATCTAATAGAAGATGGAGTTTTAAATTTTTTTTTTAACAATGTCGAATATTCTAAACAACTAAAACAAAACAAAACAGGTCATGCATCAAGATCTCCATCATCATTACCATTTCCCTCTCCAACAAATCTTTATTTAAAAAATGGTAACTCTACAAAGAAACAATTAATAAACTCACTAAAAAATGGTTTCCTTATTACTGAGCTGATGGGAAGTTCAGTCAATATGTCAAATGGTGATTATAGTAGGGGGGCATCAGGTTTCTGGATTGAAAATGGAAAGATTTCATACCCTGTTTCTGAAGTTACGATCGCAGGAAATCTAATAGATATTTTTCTAAATTTGGTTCCGGCAAATGATCTTGAGTTTAATTACAGTACCAATGCGCCAAGTTGTCTTGTTTCAAATTTAACTGTTGCTGGCATATAGGAAAAAAAAAAATATGCAAAACAATTCAATTTTGAATGATGAATTTATAAATATGATTTTTGAAGCTATGATTAAAGCTGGTAAAATTGCACTAAGATTTCAAAAAAACAATCTACAAGTCCGTTATAAATCTGCTTATCAGCCGGTTACTGAGGCTGACTTGCAAATAAATAATTTTTTAAGGGACTTTTGCAGAAAAAAAACACCAGATTTTGGATGGGTTTCTGAAGAATCTAATGACGATAATTCAAGGAAATCTTGTGATTATTTTTGGTGCTTAGATCCAATTGACGGAACTAGATCATATATTGAGAAAAAGCCCGCGTATACTATATCACTAGCATTGATAAGGAAGAAAAATCCTATTCTTGGATTTGTCTACAATCCTGAAACAAAAGAATTTTTTCATGCCACCGAAAACTCTTATGCATTTTGCAATAATAGAAAAATTAGCGTTTCAAAAAAAGAGAATTTAGAAAAACTTACAATTGCGATAAGTTCATCTGAAAAAAAACAATTTGATTTACATGATATTAATATAAAAAAATTATTGAAGATTGGATCGATAGCTTACAAAATAGCACTCGTTGCAAAAGGAACAATTGATGTAACTTTGAGCTTTACAAAAAAAAATGATTGGGATCTTGCTGCAGCAATCCTCATTCTAAATAAAGCTGGAGGTTTATGTACAACAATTACAGGAAAAAATATAGAGTTTAATTCAAATGATTTAAAAATTTCCTCTGTTCTTTCATCTAACAAAATAATTCATAATAAATTATCAAATAGATTGTCTAAAAAGTATGTGAAATAGAGGGGAAAAATTATTAAAGAATATTCAACTAAATATCTTTTAAGGAGATTAATTAGTAATTACGTTAAACAACATTTGACAAAGTTAATAATTGCATTTGCATGCATGGTATTAGTTGCTTCTGCAACAGCAATAAATGCCTGGATGATGCAACCGGTTTTAGATGACATTTTTCTAAATAAAAATAAATCGATGTTGTTGATTTTACCTATTGCAATATTACTAATTTCAATTACGAAGGGAATTGCATCATATTTTCAATCAATTCTAATGAACTTTATAGGCTTCAAAATTGTAGCAAATGTTCAAAAAGATATGTTAACAAATTTACTGAATGTTGATCTTAGCTTTTATGATGAAACAAATTCAGGGACATTGCTTTCAAGATTTCTATCAGATGTCGGTTCGTTAACAAGAGGAGTTCATAATGTATTAACAAACATCGTAAAAGATTTACTTACAATCATCTTCTTAGTTGCTGTAATGTTTTATCATGATTGGAAACTTGCAATTCTTGCATTTATCGTATTTCCTATTTCAATCTTTCCAATCGTTCGAATTGGAAAAATTATAAGAAAAATCTCAACAAAAACTCAGGTAAGTTTTGGAGAGCTAAGTTCAAAACTCAATCAATTATTTTCAAGTATTAAAACTGTTAAATCTTATAATATGGAGAATTACGAAAATAAAAACATAGGTTTGTCAATCGATGATATCTTCAGACTTACATATAAGTCTAACAAGGTTAACTCAATTGCCAGACCCTTAATGGAAACGCTAGGCGGAATTGCTGTAGCATTAATAATTTGGATAGGTGGCAATCAGGTTATTCAGGGGCATACAACCCCAGGAACATTTTTTTCTTTTATTACTGCTCTTATTATGGCTTATCAACCAGTGAAATCGTTAGCAGGCTTAAATGCGACTCTTCAGAATGCTATGGCTGCTGCTCAAAGAGTATTTGATATTATGGATAGAAAAAAAAATATTAAAAATAGTGGGAAAATATTTATAAAGCGAAGTACTGATTATGCAAAAAAAAATATTTTGCTTAACAAAATAGCATTTAAGTATAAAACATCAAAAAAAAATATTTTTTCAAATTTTACATTAAGTTTTGCTCATGGAAAAACAACTGCTATTGTCGGTCCTTCAGGTTCAGGGAAAACCACTTTATTAAATTTAATACCTAGGTTTTACGAACCACATAAAGGTGAAATTCTCATTGGAAATCAAGATATTAGAAATATAGAACTAAAAAGTTTAAGAGGACTTTTTTCATTAGTTAGCCAGGATATTGTGTTATTTGACAACACAATCAAATATAACATATCCTATGGATCATCTGAAAAATCTTTAGCTAAAATTTTAAGTGCAGTCAAACTTGCAGGTTGTTCAAATTTTATTTCAAAAATGCCTCTAGGATTAAATACATATATTGGAGAAAACGGGGTTAGACTTTCTGGTGGACAAAGACAACGAATTTCTATTGCTAGAGCATTTTTAAAGAATTCTCCATTTCTTCTATTGGATGAAGCCACCTCTGCACTAGACTCCGAATCTGAGGATAAAATTCAAGTGGCGCTTAAAAAATTAATGAAATCAAAAACCACATTAGTAATTGCCCATCGACTTTCTACTATAAAAGATGCGGACAATATAGTGATAATTGATAATGGAACTTTAAAGGCGTCTGGTAACCATAACTATTTAATAAAAAATTCAAAACTTTATAAGAGGTTGTATGAAATTCAATTTAAGAAAAATAATTAATGCTTAAAAAGATTCTAAGAAATAATTTTTTTCAATCTGCAATCGCTTGGATGATTTCACTTTACATAAAGTTTTGTTTTCATACCTCTTCATGGACCATAAAGGATGAAAACAATATCAAAGGAATAATGAAATCTAATAAAGATCTGATAATTTGTTTTTGGCATGGCAGATTATTGATGACTCCTTTATGTTGGAATTTTAGCAAAAGATTTTTTATGCTTATTTCCTCACACTCAGACGGAAGAATAATATCAAAGGCAGTTTCTCATTTTCAGATTGATACAATTTCAGGATCACAAAGAAAAAATAAGATATCATCTACGAAAGAAATAATAAAAAAAATAAAGCAAAAGCAGGTAATTGGAATTACTCCTGATGGACCTCGTGGACCTAAAATGAAAACCAACACAGGTATAACAAAAATTGCAAATTCTTTCAAAGCTACCATTGTTCCTCTAAGCTACAGTGCACGATTTAAAATTAAGATGAAGTCATGGGATGAGTTTTTATTTGTTTTTCCTTTTAACAAATTTGTTGTTATTTGGGGAAACCCACTGAATTGTGGTAAGTCAATGACTAATAATGATCATGCCCTCATTCTCGAAAATGAATTAAATCGAATAACGAAGTTGTCTGATAATTTAGCTAAATAAATGATACTAATAGCCTACCAAATATTTTCAAACCTTTTAACTCCTGCAGTTGTTATTTTTTTTTTATTAAGGCTTTTAAAAAGTAAAGAAACATTAATTAGTTTAAAACAAAAGTTTGGTTTTTACACTTTTCAAAAATCAAAAAAGGAAATTGTTTGGGTAAATGCAGTAAGTATAGGGGAGTCACTTTCAGTAATTTCAGTTATTAAAGAAATAAATAAAGATAAAAAATTTAAAATTTTACTAACTACATCAACAACCACCTCTGCGGAAATAATAAAAAAGAGATATCCTGATTTACTGATCCATCAATTTGCGCCAATTGATATACCATTTATAGTTAAAAAATTTTTAAATTATTGGAATCCTAAGATTGCTATTTTTTCAGAGTCCGAGCTATGGCCAAACCTTCTCTCATTTACCAAGGAAAAAAAAATAAAATTGATTTTACTGAATGGAAGAATGTCTGCGAGAACATTTAAAAACTGGTCAAGATTTCCCAATATATCAAGAACATTGCTTGAAAAATTCAATATAGGTTTTGTTCAAGATCACAACTCATACCTTAGATACCAAAATTTAGGTTTGAAAAATATTAAATGTATAGGAAATTTAAAATTTTTGTCGGAAAAACTTCCAGTATCTAAACTTGATTTTTATGAATTGAAAAAAAATATTGAGAATAAGTTAGTTATTTGCTTATGCAGCAGTCATAAAAAAGAAGAAGAAATAGTGTTGGAAAGTTTTACAAAACTACTAAAGCAGGTACCAAACCTTTTTTTGATTATAATTCCACGCCATATTCACCGGCGAGATGAAATTAAAAAAATAATTGAAAAGAACAAAATAAATTTTTCTATGAGATCTGAAAATAAAAGTTTTAAATCCTGTGAATGTATGCTTGCAGATACTTTTGGGGAAGTTGGCTTATTTTTAAGAATTTCAGATATTGTTATAATGGGAGGTTCATTCGTAAAAAAAGGGGGACAAAATCCCATAGAGGCCTCTTTTTTTAAATGTCCTACAATAGTTGGGCCATATCACGAAAATTTTAGTGATGTCATTAATCTTTTGGAAAAGAAAAATGCTATTATTGTTATTAAGGATACATCTATTCTTACCAAAGTTATCTTAAGTCTAATTTTTAACAAAGATAAGAGGGACGAAATAGGCCTAAACCTATTTAATGTCTGTAAGGAAGAAAGAAATAAAAATATAAAAATTCTAAGATTATTAAAAAAAGAAATTGGATAAACATGAAACTTTTACAACCGAAATTTTGGTACAACGGCAATATTATTGGCAAATTTCTTTATCCATTATCTCTAATTTATTTTATTTTTTCAAATATCTTAAGATTATTTAAAACAGAAAAGAAGATAGATATACCCATCATATGTGTCGGTAATGTTGTAATAGGAGGAAGTGGCAAAACACAAACTTGTATTGCGCTTCGTAAATTATTATCCCCTGAATTTAAAAATTTGTTCACTCTCACGAAAGGGTACAGAGGAAAACAAAAAAACTGCTATTTAGTCAAGAAATATGACAGTTTTAAAAAAGTTGGTGATGATGCTTTGATTCATTGCCTTCATGGTCCAGTCTGCGTTTGTAAGAACAGAGTTGAGGGTGCAAGTTTTTGTTTAAAAGAAGGCGCTGAACTTATTATTCTTGATGATGGTCTTCAATCGAAACATATACGTAAAGATTTAAATTTTTTAATTGTAGATGGAAAACAAAGATTGGGAAATAAGAAATTATTCCCTGCAGGTCCTTTAAGAGAACCATTAAATCATTGTTTTAAAAAATGTCATGCAATAATATTAATAGATTATCAAAAAGAAGATTTCCAAAAAGAACATGATTCTTCGATACCTATTTTTTTAGCAAGAAAAAAAATTCTTATAAATAAAATAAAAAAAAATATTTTTGCATTTTGTGGAATTGGCTTCCCAGGAAATTTTTTTAATAGCCTGACAGATAGAGGCTTTAATTTAGTGCATAGTCAAATATTCGGTGATCATCATAACTATAGAAAATATGAAATTGAAAGAATCTTAAAAATAGCAAAATCAAAGCATCTAGATGTTGTTACAACAGAAAAAGATTATGTAAGATTAGAGGAAGAGTATAAAAAAATTATCAAATATACAAAAGTTGAAATACAATTTGATAATAAAGATCAATTATTGTCATTTATATTAAAAACAATTAATTAAGAAAAATCTCCGGATCAACTGGAACTTTACCTAAATATATACCCCAGTGTAAATGAGGGCCGGTTGCTCTTCCTGTCATTCCAACCTCACCAATTTTTTGTCCTTCAGTGATTTTTTCGCCCTCAACAACATTAATCTTGTTTAAATGAGCAAAAATTGAAATTAAACCTAACCCATGGTCAATCACAATTGTATTTCCAGTAAAAAACATGTCATTTGAAACAAGTTTAACGAATCCATTGGACGGAGATAAAATCTTAGTTCCTTGAGGTGCAGCTATATCTATTCCATAATGCGGTCTTCTGGGTTTTCCATTTAGCACTCTTTGACTACCAAAAACTCCAGATAGTCTTCCATCAACTGGAATAAGAAATTTATCGTTAAATAATTTTTTTTTTTGACCAAGACTTTTCGCAACCTGCAATTTTTCATTATCTTTCATGATTTTTTCAATACTTTTTTTATTGGGTTGGACTTTATTTTTTGTTAAACCACTGATCCGTTCAATCTTATATTTCTTTTTTTTAACATCAAATTTTTGTTTTATACCGTTAATAGTTATTTCAATTTCATCTTTTGATTTACGTCCCAAAGCATGAATAAAAAAACCATCGTCAAAGATTGTTTTAATTTTTTCATCAATAATTACTCTTGAACCTTTTGACACCTGACCATAAATTAATCCTCCCTCACAAAAACAGCCAGAAATTAATGTTTGTCCGTGGACTCCATTCTGCCAAGAAAGAATTATAAGCTTGACAAACAGTAGGCTAATTTTTAATTTTTTTTGCACAGATAAAGCTATCATATAACTCAATACTTAATTTTTCGTCTATTTTTATTTCATTATTTTTTCTCAATACTTTTTTATCTTTTCTTACAACAGCATAACCTCTTTTTAATATTCTTTTATATGACAATGATTTTAATAATAAATCTTTCTGATTAATTAAAATTCTTTCTTTATCAACTTTATTTCTAACACTCAGATATATTGTATTAAGTAGATCTTTATTTTTCTTTTTTAGGTCTAAAATCTTGGATTTTAAAAATTGGGAACTAATATTTCTAGATACCAACTTAATATTCATTTTTTTTTCAATAATAGTTTTACTGAACTTTTCTTTATAGTTTTTTTCTATCCAGTCAATTTCTTGAAATTTGTATTGAATATTTCCCAAAATGTCTGGTAATGACGATTTTTTTTGAACTAATTTAAAAGTTAAAGTTTCAATTATGTTTAAAATCAATTTATTCAAATAGTTAAATTTATCATTTAATTTATAAATGATATCACTTTTAACTGGAACGGAAAGTTCAGCGGCTGCCGTAGGTGTTGGTGCTCGAAGATCCGAAACATTATCACACAGTGTCCAATCAGTTTCGTGTCCAATTGCAGAAATAACAGGTAAAGTAGACTTGAATATAGTTCGCACTAGATTTTCATCATTAAATGGCATCAGGTCTTCTAAACTCCCTCCTCCTCGAGCAATTATTATAGTACTTACATTCTTGTCTTTAATATTATTTTTTGACCAAAAATTAAATCGTCTAATTGCATGAATTATTTGATTAGCTGAATCCTGTCCTTGAACAACTACTGGAAATAAAATAATTTCAACAGGATATCTTTCACCTATCCTGTGAATTATGTCTTTAATGACTGCACCTGTTTCAGATGTAATAACCCCGATCCTTATTGGTATAATCGGTATTTTCTTTTTTAAAGTCTCATCAAAAATTCCTTCATTCAATAGCTTTTTTTTTCTATCTTCTAAAATTTTTAATAATTCGCCTTCACCCTCAAGCTCAATATCGCTAACTATTAATTGGATTTTAGATTGTCTAGGATATGTTGAAATTTTACCAGAAAGTAAAATCTTTTTTCCGTCTTTTGGGTAAAAACTAAGTTTTGATACATTAGATCTCCAACAAACAACAGAAATTGTTTCTGTGTCATCCTTTAGACTAAAATAAAGATGCCCTGACGATGGTCGACTTAAACTAGAGACTTCTCCTTTTACTTTTATAAAACCCAGAGAATTCTCTAAAATTTTTTTTATAGAAGCATTTAGCCTACTTACGGTATAATATTCTGTATCAGTTATGTAATTCATTAATTGTATTTTTAAATCAAGAATTTAAAAAAAAAAAGGGTTATTTTGAATATTCTAGTATTAGGCTCTGGTGGGCGAGAACATGCTATATGTTGGGCGATTAAAAATTCTAAATTTTGTAAAAATTTATATTGTATTCCGGGAAATGGAGGAATTGCTGAAATTGCAGATTGTAAAAAATTGGATATTAATAATAAAATAGCAATATTAAGTTTCTGTAAGAAAAAAAAAATAAACCTAGTTGTTGTTGGACCCGAGGATTTGCTTGAGCAAGGAATAGTTGATTTTTTCATAAATCATAAGATAAAAATTTTTGGACCATCAAAAAAGGGTGCAAAGCTGGAAACATCAAAGAAATTTGCCAAGAACTTTATGAAAAGGAATGGAATTCCCTCTGCCTCATATAATTGTTTTTCATCATTAGAAGCGAGTAAATATTTTATTAGTAAAAGTACTCCACCTTATGTAATCAAAGTAAACGGTTTGGCCGCTGGTAAAGGTGTTATTATTTCAAAAACAAAAAATGAAGCTTATCAAACACTTAAAAGAATTTTTAATGACAGAATGTTCGGTAAAGCTGGTAATACAATCTTGATTGAGGATTTTTTAAAAGGTTACGAAATAAGTTTTTTTACATTAATCGATAGCAAAGATTCACTAAATCTGGGTTACGCCTTAGATCACAAAAAATTAAAGAATAATAATCTGGGTCCAAATACAGGTGGTATGGGAGCGTTTACACCATCGAATAAGGTTAACAAAAGATTATTAGATAGAATTCAGGAAGAAATTATAAATCCAACTATTAAGGGAATAAGGAATGAAAAAATTTTATTTAACGGTTTAATCTTTTTTGGCCTTATGATAACAGAAACTGGGCCTAAAGTTATTGAGTACAACGTAAGATTTGGAGATCCGGAATGTCAAACCCTACTTCCATTAATAAAGTCAGATTTTTTACTATTACTAAATTCAACAGTAGAGGATAAGCTTGATAAATATAAATTAGAGATTTCTAAAAATTCTTCTGTATGCGTTGTTTTAACAACTAAGGGTTATCCAGAAACATATAGTAAAAATCTAAGAATAAATAAACTTAAAAATATTTTGGACAAAAAAAATATAAATGTATTTCATGCTGCCACTTATAAGAAAAATGGTGATTATTTTTCAAACGGCGGCAGAGTCTTGTCTGTAGTTTGTCAGAATAAGGAATTGGTTTACGCAAGAGAACAAGCTTACAAGATTATTGAAGATATAAACTGGGAGTACGGTTTTTATAGGAATGATATTGGAATAGATAATTAATTTTATTTTCTTAATTCTTTGAAAAAATTAGTTAAAAGTCTACTGCATTCAACTTCTTGAAAACCACCATAAAATCTATATTTTGATTCAGAGTAGAAAAAATTACTTCTTGCATTACTTATAATTTTTTTTTTTCTGTAGTTTAAATTATAGGCTCCAAAAAAAACTTTTTTTATTCTAGTCTCTACAATAAGATGTTCGCACATGATGCAGGGTTCCAGAGTTACATACAATGATGAATTGTCTAAAACTGTATTTTTTTCTTTTTTACAAGCCATCCTTATTGCAAGAACTTCTGCATGTGCAGTGGGATCGTTATTCTTTATGCATGAATTGTAACCGCTTCCAATTATCTCATCTTTAGAATTCAGGACAATACACCCAACCGGAATATCGTCGGATTTTAAAGATTCTTTAGCAAGTTTTATTGCCATATGCATATATTTATTTTTTTTTTGCATGTATAAACTTTTTTGTTTTTTAAACTATAATATATTCAGTTTAAAAAATAAAAGTTTTATGAATAAACCTGTAATTGGAATAACTTTAGATGAAGGAATGAACAAATCCTATTCTAAATTTCCTTGGTATGCGGCCAGAAAAAATTACTCTGCACCTTTATCAAATCTTAATGCCGTACCAATATTTTTATCCCATGATATTAAAAATGTAAGAGATTACCTATCTATATTGGATGGGCTAATAATTACAGGAGGTGATTTTGACATAAACCCAAGTTTTTATGGGGAAAAAATAAATAGTAAGAAGGTTTCATTAAAGGAAGAAAGAACAAATTTTGAATTTAGAATTTTAGAAGGAGCACTAAAGATTGACATGACAACACTATGTATTTGTGGCGGTCACCAACTTTTAAACGTTGTTCTAGGCGGTTCGCTATACCAAGATATAAATGAAGAAATTGACACAAGAATAGAGCACGAACAAAAAAACCCGAGAAACCAGGGCAGTCACACAATTGAAATTATGAATAATACAAAACTTAAAAAAATTGTAACAAAGAAAAAAATGTTTGTTAATTCGGCACATCACCAATCTATTAAAAATGTAGCAAAAGATTTAATTATAAATGCATCATCAAGTGATGGAGTTATAGAGGGGGTTGAACATAAAAGTTTAAATTTTTGCTTAGGTGTTCAATGGCATCCTGAATTTTTAATTGATAAGGGTGATGCTGAAATACTTTCAGAATTTATTAGGAAATCAAAAAATTAAAAATGAAAAGTAGGATTGTACGAATTTCAAAACTTATTTCACATTATGGATATTGCTCTAGAAGAGATGCTGAAATACTAATAAAAAATAAAAGAGTGAAAATTAACGGAGAAATAGTTACCAATTTTGCTATTGATCAAACTCTAGTCAAAAAAATTGAAGTTGAAAATAAAAAATTACAAGAGCCAATTTCAACAAAAGTTTGGCTAATGAATAAACCTCCGGGATACATTTGTTCAAATAAAAAGCAGGATCATAAAAAAATTATCTTTGAAATTATACCCAAAGAATTGCAAAGAGTAGTTTTAGTAGGAAGATTAGATATGTTTTCTCAAGGATTAATTTTACTAACGTCGAGCCCCAAACTATCATCATTTTTAGAAAATCCAATTAACAGAATTTCTAGAAGATATATTGTAGAAATTAATGAAACAATTTCTCAAAATTTATTAAAAGAAATTTCATCCGGAATAATCTTAAAAAATGTATTTTATAAGAAAATGAAAATAAGAATGTTTAAGAATTCTTCAAAAATATATTTGCAAATTGATCTAAATGAAGGAAAAAATAGAGAAATCAGAAACATAGTAGAATTTTGTGGAAAAAAAATAAAAAGTCTTCAAAGAATATCTTTTGGTCCATTTAATCTCTCTAATGAGAAGCTTGGAGAAGTGAATGAAATACCAGAACATATTCTCAAAGGTAAAATAAAACAACTGGGCTTAAAAGTTGAGGATTATTTCAGGTAACTTAAAAGGAAAAAAAATTTTCTCTCCATCTGATCAGGTTGTCAGACCAACCTCTGATAGAGCAAGAGAAATGATTTTTAATATTCTTTCTTCAATTTTTAAAAAAGACAATATAAGTTTTTCTAATTTAAATGTTCTGGATTGTTTTTGTGGAACTGGTGCGCTTGGTTTGGAATCTTACTCTAGAGGAGCAAAAAAAGTAATTTTTGTTGATAAATCAAAAAAATCGTTAGACTTAACACAGAGAAATATAACAAAACTACAGGTTAATAATTTTGAAATTGAAAAAGTTGATTTAACGAAGCATTTTGAAAGGAATGCAAACATTGATTTATTTTTCTTTGATCCCCCATACATGAAAAATATTTTAAATATATCATTAAAAAATCTTATTGAAAGTACCTGGCTAAAAGATAATTCATATGGAGTTGTTGAATCAAATTTAAGTAATAATTTCTCACTGCCAATTGGGTGGCAAATTTTAAAAGAAAGAACCATTCGCAAATCAATTTTCTTTTTTATAAAATCTAAAGGGTCATTTTCTTCCAAATAGTTTTTCTATGTCATGAAAATCTAACTTTATGAATGTTGGTCTCCCATGGTTACACTGTCCTGAGTATGGAGTTGACTCCATTTCTCTAAGTAAATGGTTCATTTCCTCCGTTTTCATTTCTCTACCGGCGCGTATAGAACCATGACATGCCATAACAGAGCAAATTTTGTTTATCTCGAACTCCAATAACTCATTTTTGTCATTTTCAGATATTTCTGTTAGTATATCTAAGGTTAGTTCCTTAATATTACATTCTTTTAAAATCACAGGAATCTCTCTGATTAATACCGAATCTTCTCCAAATTTTTCAAGTATAATTCCAAAGGTTCTTAATCTATCGTCGTATTTTTCTAAGATATCTATCATTAAACTATCAACTTTTATGATTTCAGGTATAAGTAAGATTTGGGTACGAATGCACTTATCATAGAATTTTTTCTTAATTTTTTCATAAACAATTCTTTCATGAGCGGCATGTTGATCGACTATTATAAAGCCTTCTTCTGTCTGTGAAATAATATATGTCTTATATAATTGACACTTAGCAAAACCCATAGGAAAATAACCCTCGAATTTACTATGATCACTTTTAATTTTATCATTAATGTCTTCTTTTGAAAAAAAATCTAATTTCTCATTTTTAACGGAGTAATCAAAAAAATTTCTTTCAATGTTTAATTTGAAGTTATGAGTGGGCTTAAACTTTTCAATAATTTTTCTTGTATTTTGTGTGGACGAATTGTAACCAATTTCTTTCAAAGAATTTCTTATAGATTTAATTAGTAATCTTCTTAGATTGTTAGAGTCTCTGAATTTAACCTCACTTTTTGTTGGATGAACATTTATATCTACATCCTCACCAGGAATATTTATAAAAATAATAAGCTGTGAGTGTCTATGATACGCAATAAAATCTCCGTAAGCATATTTTATAGCACTGTTTAAAATTTTATCATTCACGACACGTCCATTAACATAAACAAATTGGTTAGTATTATTTGAATGATTAAAAGTTGGTATCCCAAGACATCCAAAGATTTCTAGACCATTTTCAATTGAAGAAAACTCCCTCATATTCTCCAAAAACTCTAATCCCAGACAATCAACAATTCTACTCTTTAAATTTTCCATTTGATCTTGAGAATTATTTTTTTTCGTGATCATAATCATCTTTTGGTTAATTTGTAACTGAAAACGAGTATTAAAATTGCAAATTGCTAGCTTCTGAATAAGCTTTTTTATTAAATAATTTTCATGTTTTTCAGATTTAAGAAACTTAAGTCTAGCTGGAGTTGAAAAAAAAATATCTTTAATTGTAACTGTTGTACCTCTTTCCCGAGCAATAGGTTTAATATTTGAAATATTCCCTGAATTTACGTTAATTTCAAAACCATTATCGCTTTTTTCAGTTTTGGAAATTATATTCATTTTCGCAACTGCACCGATTGCTGGTAAGGCCTCACCTCTAAATCCATGAGTTTTTATTTCAGAAAAATTTTCATTATTAAACTTTGAGGTAGCGTGCCGCATTATTGACATTTTTAAGTCTTCTTTTGTCATCCCATGTCCATTATCCAAAATCTTTATTTCTGTCTTTCCACCATTCCTTACGAAAATATCAATCTTTTCAGAATTAGCGTCCAAACTATTTTCAACCAATTCTTTAACAGCCGATGATGGTCTTTCTAATACTTCACCCGCTGCAATTTGATTAACAAGGTTTTTAGATAAAAGTCTAACTCTTGGCATCTTTTAAAAACTTTAATGCCATTATTTTTCCCTCCTCCACGGCTGGTTGATCAAAAGGATTAATTTTCAGAAATTTGCAGGCGTATATTGTTTCAATAAAAAAAGACATCGTTAATTCTCCTAGCATATTTTCGTTTATTTTTTTCAAATCTATAAGCCTTAAAGGTATTTTTTTTTTTAACAATGACTGAAATGTTGCCTTTTTTTCGGCGTCAAATAATTGTCCCATTGATTTTTTATGTAAATTTTCAAATCTGAAATCCTTTAATATTTGACAGTCAAGCTTTCTCGATTTCTGTGGTTTCTCAAGGCCCAGAATTGTAATAAATTTATCATTAGGTCCATCCAAAAATAACTGAAGTTGACTATGTTGATCAACAGTCCCCCTTGAACTTATCGCAGTTGATCCTTTTTTTTCTTTACCAATACTTTCTGACCACAGTTGTATATACCAATGTGAGAAATTAATTAGCTTATCTGCATACGTCATCAATATTGTCTGATTAAATCCTTTACCAATCAGACTGCTTTTAACCAAAGCACCATAAATTGGTTCGCAAAGTTCAGGTTGTTTCATATCGATAACACCCTTTAAGGCTTTTTTGCCACCGTTACAAAAATCCTTAATATTTAAACCTGCAATTTTTGCAGGAATTAAACCAACTGATGAAAACAATGAATATCTACCACCAATTTTTTTATCGTGCTCAAAGAATTTATAGTTATAGATTTCCTGGATTTTTTTTAGAGTACTAGGTTTGTCCTCTGTTATGACTAATGTTTTTTTGCGAATATCAATATTCTTATTTTTTAAAACATTTAAATAAAAGAAATAAATACATAATGTTTCTATTGTTTCTCCAGATTTGGAAATAACAATAAAACCTGTATTTCTTAGATCAATTTTTGATAGTAAGTTTTCGTTTGTTTCAGGATCAACATTTTCTGCAAAATAAAATTTTTTTTCTCCACTACCAAGTGCGGCTATTAACATTTTACTTCCTAAACTAGAGCCACCTGTACCAATTATAATAATAAATTTATAATTAGAAAAAATATTTGCACACTTAGAAATTTCGTTTATTTGCTTTGCATCGAAAACAATATTTAAGCATCTAAGACTGTCATTTTTAATATTGGAAAGTATCTCAAGATGGATTTTTTTTAGGTTTTGAGAATTTATTTTCAATAGTTTACTTTTGACATTGAAAATCTTCTGATTGTAACCTTTGCTCAATTTACATTACCAACTATTGTAAAGTAGAGATTATCTTTTTTAAATAAGTTTTTTGCAACTATATTAACTTCTTTTAATGTTAAGCTGTCAATTATTTTATTCCTATTTTTAAAATAATTTTGGTCTAATCCATACTCCTGTACAGTCATCAATAAGGAGGATATAGATGAGGTACTAGTAAAGTTTCTTGAAAAAGAGCCTTTATAATATGTTTTTGCCTCTTTAAATTCCTTCTGTGTGATTCCGTTTTTACCAATTTTATCCCATTCATCTTTAACTAATGATATAGCTTCGTAAACCGTTTCATTTTTTGTTTGAAATCCACCCAACACAATGTCGTTATTTTTATAAGGTACTAAATACGAATATATTGAATATACTAGTCCTTTTTTTTCTCTAACATTCTTATACATTCTAGATTGGAATCCACCACCTCCAAGAACGTAATTGACTATTCTAGCAGCAAAAAAATCTTTATTATTTCTTTCTAATCCTTTATGACCAAATAGTACTGCTGATTGTGGAAAATCTTTTTTTTCAATAAGCAAGCCTTTCGGGAGATCAGATTTTTTTGGTATCTTGACTTGATGCTTTACGCTTGGCAAAAGATTGCCAAATGTGTTGTCAATTAAACTCTCTATTTCAGCTACCTTTACATTACCCGACACACCAATAACTAAGTTTGAAATAGCAAGATTGCTTTCTAAATAATCCTCCAGATCATTTTTTGAAATTTTTTTTATACTTGAAACTGTTCCATCAACATTTCTTCCAAAGTTGTGCGAAGAAAAGAAAGTTTCATGAAATTTTTGTGTTGCTAAGTTGCTAATATCAATTTCTTTTAACTTTAATGAGGAAACTATTTGATTCCTAATTTTTTCTATGTCTTTAGCTTCTAAACGAGGTTTTGTGATCGCAATTCGTAAAAGTTCAAAACCCTCTTTTTTATTTTCAGAAATAATTTGAAAATTACCAGAAAAAGAATCTTTAGAACTAGAAAATGACATTTTCATGCCAATCTCGTCCATTCTATTTTGAAATTTTATTGAATCAAGATTCCCGGCACCTTCATCTAGTAGGGAGGCCAAAAAAGATGATGTTCCCTCTTTACCAATTTTATCGAAAAAAGCTCCACCTGAAAAACTAAAATTAACGCTTACTATTGGAATTGAATTATCTTCTACAAACCAAAATTTTACCTGATTCTTTGTCTTAATTTCAGTTACATTCATGGAAAACAAATTTAACGGAAAAAAAAATAAAAGAAAAAAAAGTTTTGATTTTATTGTCATTGAAGCAAGCCAGTAACATAGTTTTCGTTTTTCAAAAATGCTTCTAATGCATTCATCACATCGTTAATAGACAAGTTTTCAATGTATACATCCCAATTTAGAATTTCTTCAATCTTAAGACCAATTGAAAGAGCTTCCCCCAAAATTTGTGCAGGTTGTCCTATACTGTCTCTCTGATATACCGAGTTGTAAAAATATTTTTTTTTTTTTCGATGAAAATCTTTTTCAGAAATACCTTTACTTACTGCATTATTCAAAGAATTTTGAAGTTCTTTTTCAATTACTTTATCGTCTAAATCTTTAATAGGTATAGCATAGAAATAGATGGTACCAGGGCCTTTTGTGAAACCCTGATAATAACCACCAACAGATGAAAAAAGCTTTTTTTGTTCAACTAGCTCTTTGTAAACATAGCTTGTTTTGCCACCTGCTACTAATTCTAAACCAAAATCGAGTGCAATACCATTTTTTATTGACCCTACAATAGATTCAGATTTATAAATCCTTTTCCATATCTTCTGTTTTACATCTTTGTGATTCAAAGTTAAATTAATGTTAGATATAGTTTCTGGGTCCTTCAAATATTTTCTATTTGCAGAAGTATCATTTGGTAAAATCTTTCCAAAATATAATTTGGAAATCCTCATCGCATTTTTAAGATCAATGTCTCCAGATAAAATTAATTTTGCATTGTTAGGAGCATAGAACTTTTTATAAAACTTAATTACATCATCGTAAGTTAAATCTTTAATTTCGTGGTTCCAACCTATAATTGGAATTCCATAAGTGTGGTTGGGGAACAAACTTTTTCTCATATCTTGGTCTAATATAGATGACGGTCTCGAATCGATTCTTTGATTCCTTTCTTCTAGAATTACTTTTTTCTCTGTTTCAACTTCGCTTTTAGTTAAAACTAAATTTTGCATTCTGTCAGCTTCCATTTCCAAAACCTGTTCAATTTTATCTGATGTTATTGTCTGAAAGTATGCAGTATAGTCATAACTTGTAAACGCATTCTCACTACCACCATTTTTTGAAATAAAATTAGAAAAAGTACTTCCTGGAAATTTCTTTGTTCCTTTGAACATGAGATGTTCAAGAAAATGTGCAAGACCACTTTTCCCGTAACCTTCATCTGCCGATCCGACATCATACCAAATCATACTTGAAACAACTGGCGCTCTTTTATTCTCAATTACTACAACCTCAAGACCATTATCAAGAAAGAAACTTTCTGCATCGAATAACTTTGATTGTAAAGTTGTAAAACTTAACAGGATAAAAATAAAAATAATCATCTATTCTGATATAGGAACTTGCTCAATATCAATCAAATCATTATTTTTTTCTTCAACAAAATCTTTTTGTATTCTATTATAACCATAAAAGCCTAAATTGTTATTTAGGGGTAAATATCTTCGAGAAAAATTATAGCCTTTATTGATTCGAGGTCTGTAAAATAAATTGAGTTGACGAAATTCATTGACAGATTTTTCATAAACCCACTCACCAATTGTAAAATTTCTTTGTTTTCTGAATTGTTCTATAGAATCTGACGGCGACGACGGAGTTGGGGGAATTCCTTGAATATATGGAACAAAGTTTCTTATTTCTGGTTCAACAAATTGTTGATCAATGTAACCTAAGTTTGGGTCAGCAACATTCTGTTGAATAAACTCGTTTTTGTTTTCATCAACTTGAGATTGCGTGGGAACAACATTATAATCGGGTGGTAAAATTAAATCAGGAGTTTGATTCACAAGTTGGTCGTCAATCTCTGGTTTTGTCAATCCAGATAATTCACGAAAAGTTTCACAACCTGTCAAAAAAAAACTAAATAAAACTATGTTTGATAAATATTTGAATTTCTCCATAATAACCTCTAATATGAGTCCGTATCATCACACCTAAAACCTCCGTTCATGTAATCAACTTCTACTCTAATGCAATCATTTTGAATACCATATATTTCCATCTGCTCTTCTTCACTTAAAAAGTCTTGACTGGATTGTGGGTTTGTAGAGTTATTTGGTGAAACTTGTTTGTAAGAATTTCTACTATTTCTAGGCAAGTAATCAAAATTCGAACCGTAAAAATCCCTTTCACCCATATCTTTTTCTATTGAATATTGAGGAAAAGGGGGCGGGGGGGGCGCAGGCATTGGTGTTCCATTAGGTGTAACATAAAAATATTGCCTTGCACTTCTATAAACTGGATCAAAATATGGATTTTGAAAATTTTCAGTTTCAGGAGGTTGAGGCATATTCTGATCGTTATAAATTTGACTTTCAAATGTTTGCTCAGGCACAGCAAACTCAGGGACTTCAATAGCCTCCTCAATAACTATAGCTTGTTCTTGTTCAGGCTCGTCATCTTCCCAGAATACAACGGAATCATAAATATAGTCTCCAGCTTCACTTATCGAGTCCCAAGTTGAGTTCATTGTAGAACAAGAACCCAAAAGAAGTACCATAAATAAAGATACGAGTTTGTTCTTTGATACATAAATCTTTAAAGACATACACAAAATATTGTTAATTATTTGTCATCATCATATATATATAGTATTAATAACATCAGAATTTGTTTTTTAAAAGATTATTTTACTTTTTTTCTTTAGTATTTGAGGTAAAGGTTCTGCAAAAATAAATTATGACTCCGCATGTTATTGAAGTATCCGCAACATTAAAACTAGGCCAATGCAAATTTTTATAAAAAATATCAATAAAATCAATAACATAACCATCTATTATTCTATTTAGTCCATTACCAATAGCGCCTGCAATAATTAATGATATACAAAGGCTTTCTATTTTGTCCTGACTTTTTTTCAACCACATAAATAATACAATAGATATTATCATTGATAAAATTCCCAAATATAGTGAGATATTTAAGTCTGAAAGAAGACCAAAACTTATACCCTTGTTAGTTACAAAAACAAAATTTAAAAAAGGTAATACTTCGATAGTTTGAAGTAATTGCAAACTTTTTTTATTAGCTTGATATTTTGTCATTTGATCAACCAGTATGATTGCAAAAATTAAAAGAAAATATTTAGAGAGTTTTCTCATGAGCTTCTTCGCACCTAAAACATAAATTTTTAATCATATTTTTCTTATCAAAGAACCTCCAACATCTTTCACATTTCAAACCATCAAAATTCTTTATTTTTACATAAATACCGTTATTGAAACTTTTAAAATCTTGGTCTTTTTTTTGGGTTATGAGTACTTTTGAAGCAATGAACAATTCTTCTAAAGAAATTTTCTTAACACATTCTAGATATTTTGGGTCAGTAAAAAAGATATGAATTTCAGATTCTAAACTAGATTTTATTATTTTGCTATCGCGTTTAATTTCCAACGCCTGACTGACTGCATTTCGAATATCTAACAATTTTTCCCATTTATAATTTAAAGAATTATTTTTCCATTCTATTGGAAGGTCATCAAACAAAAGCAGATGGCAGCTCTCTTCAGCTGTTTTCACAATTTCTTGTTTCCAAAAAAACCATGCTTCTTCGGTTGTAAACACTAAAATTGGAGATAACCATCTTAAGAGGCAATTAAAAATATCTAGTAATAAATTCCTAACAGATTTTCTTTTTTTTGAGTCAGAATGTTCGCAATATAAGATATCTTTTCTTACATCAAAGAAAATGGAAGATAATTCATAATTACAAAAACTGATTATTTTTTGTATCAATGAAAAAAAATTATAATTTCTGTAATCATCAAGAATTTCCTCATTTAATATGTAAAGCCTATGTCTAATAAATTTTTCTAATTCAGGCAATTCATTATGTTCCAAAGTCTCATCTTTATTCCATGAATTTAAGTTACCCAATATAAACCTTAGAGTATTTCTAATTTTTCTATAGTTATCTGATTGTCTTTTTAGGCTTTCAAAACTAATCCTTAGATCTTCCTTATAATTACACGCAGCAACCCAAAGCCGCAGTATATCAGCTCCATATTTATTTATAATATCGTCAGGAGATATCACATTACCTTGCGACTTTGACATCTTTCTTCCTTGATCGTCCAAAACAAAGCCATGAGTTAAAACAGATTTATATGGACTTTCGTCATAAATAGCACAGGATTCCAATAACGAAGATTGAAACCATCCCCTATGTTGATCAGAACCCTCCAAATACAAATCTGCTTTTTCATTAAGCCCTGAATCTTTTAAAACAAATGCGTGGCTTGAGCCTGAGTCAAACCAAACATCTAAAATATCGTTAACTTTTTCGTATGAATTTTTATCATAATTTTCTCCCAAGAAATTCTCTATTGGTTCCTTAAACCATGCATCTACACCATGAGTTCTAACAAATGAAACTATTTTCTTATTAAGTTCTTTATCAATTAAAGGTAATAATGTTTCTTTATTATAAATGATGGTTATCGGAACACCCCAGACCCTTTGTCTTGAAATACACCAGTCAGGTCTGTCTTGAACCATTGAAGAAATCCTCTTTTTACTTACTGCAGGAATCCAGTTAACATTTTCAATTTCTTTCATTGCTTTTTTTCTAAGATTATTTTTTTCCATAGATATAAACCATTGAGATGTTGTTCTATAAATCAAAGGTTTTTTTGATCTCCAAGAGTGTGGATAACTATGAATAAAATCGTCTTGTGATATTAGTGTTTTTTCATCATTAAGTTGGTTTATTATCAAATCTTCAGATTTGAAAATATGTATTCCTGAGAACAAAGGTATATGTTCGTAAAATAATCCATCATTTTTCACAGTCTTAGGAACATTCAAATTAAACCTTCTTCCTACCTGAAAATCATCAATTCCATGTCCAGGAGCTATATGTACAAAGCCTGAGCCCGTGTCATCAGTTACATGTTCTGCGTCTAATACTGGAACATCAAAGTTATAACCATGTCTATGGAAAGGATGTTCACAAACCATGTCTTTGAAATTTGAGATATCATATTTACAAATGATTTTGTAAGAATCTATCCTTAAATTTTTTAGGAAATCTCTTAGTAAGTTCTTGGCAAAAATGATTCTCTCACCTTTGCGGAGATTTTTTTCTTGGTAATCATCACATATTTCGATTAGTTGATAATCAATGTTCCTTGAATAAGCGATGGCCCTATTTCCTGGTAATGTCCAGGGTGTAGTTGTCCAAATAATTATTGAAAGTTCTTGTATTGTTTTTTGAGATTGCTTTTTTACTGGAAATTTTACAAAAATTGATTTTGAGGTTTTATCTTTATATTCAACCTCTGCTTCAGCCAGTGCAGTTTTTTCAATAACTGACCACATGACTGGTTTATTGCCGAGATATAAATTACCAGACTCGAGAATTTTCAGCAGCTCTGAAACAATTACTGATTCTGAATTCTTAGTCATGGTGGTATATTTTTTATCCCAAAAACAATCCAAACCCAATCTCTTAAACTCCATAGACTGAACTTCAATCCAATGTCGGGCAAATTCTCTACATTCCTTACGAAACTCTAAAATATCTATATTATCTTTGTTTTGTTTTTTTTTTCTATATTTCTCCTCAACTTCCCACTCTATAGGAAGGCCGTGGCAATCCCATCCAGGGATAAAGCTTACATCAAAACCTAATTTAAAAAATGATCTACAAATTATATCCTTAAGAATTTTATTTAACGCATGACCTAAATGTATATGACCGTTTGCATAAGGAGGTCCATCATGGAGTATAAATTTCTTTTTATCCCCGGATTTTTTTTTTATTTTTGTTTTTATGTTGTTTTTTTCCCAAAATTCAATCCACTGATTCTCAGATTGACTTAAATTTGCTCGCATTTGAAAACTTGTCTTTGGCAAATGAATTGATTTTGAAAAGTTGTTCATATTTTTAATACCTCTCTAGCAATCTGTATATCTGCATCAATTTGAGTTTTTAAATCAGATTTATTTTTAAATTTTTTTTCATTTCTTATAAATGATTTAAAAGTAATTTCAACCAATTGCCCATATATCGACTCATTAAAATCAAATATGTTAACTTCAAGAACTGGATTAGTTCCAGAAAAAGTAGGTCTTACTCCATAATTTGCGATACCCTCATATACTTGTGTTGAATCAGAGTCACAAATTTTTATATTTACCGCATACACACCATACATCATTTTGCAAAATTTATGTGTGGTAAAATTTGCTGTTGGAAAGCCTAAAGTCTTACCTCTCTGTACCCCCTTTACTACTCTCGACTTAATTGTCCAATCTCTATTCAAATAGTCTTTAATATTTTTAATATCACCCTCAAAAATTTTCTTTCTAACCACCGACGATGAAATTTTCTCATGCTTATCGTTTTCCATTTCTTTCACAGTGGAAAAGGCAAATGCCCCTGTATCTGCTGACATTTTTTGTAATAGTTCTATGTCACCTTTTTTTTTATTTCCAAAAACAAAGTCCTGGCCAGTTACGATATGAATCACCCTAAGTGACTTAATCAAAACATCAAAAACAAATTTTTCAGCACTAATTCCAGAAAAAATTTTACTGAATCTTATATTAAAATAGAAATCAATCATCAATTCTCTCATCAACTCATACTTTTTTCTAAAAGGTGTTAACCTAAAATAATTAAAATTTTTAGAAAAAAAAGTTTTAGGATGGGGTTCAAAAGTAAGGATACCAATTTTTTTTCCTTTTTTTTTTGCTATTTTCTTAGCATGATTTATTACAGCTACGTGTCCAATATGTAGACCATCAAAATTTCCGATTGCAATTACAGATTTCTTTGCTTCTTCAGGAATATTGAGATTTCTAATTAACTTCATTTTCAATTGACCTAGACATAACCAAAATCTCAGCAGACCCATCAATAACTTTTTTTTCTGAACAAAAGCAAGTTGTATTCAAAATAACTCTTTTTCTCTCTAAATTCACAGATTTTACCTCAATAATTACATCAACTGTATTACCAGGGTAAACTGGCGCTAAAAACTTTAGTGATTGGTTTAAATAGATGCATCCTGGTCCAGGAAGTTCTGTGCCAATGGCTGCAGAGATATAACTCGCGGTCAAAAATCCGTGTGCAATATTTCTTTTAAAAATTGTTTTTTGAGCATAAGTCTCGTCAATGTGGACAGGGTTATAATCCCCAGTTATGTTTGCAAAAGAATCTATGTCCGATTGATTAACGAACTTTGAAAATTTTATTTTTTGACCTATTTCTAAATCCTCAATATAGAAAGATTTATATTTTTTTTTATTCATTTGTTATTTCCATATATAATATTCAGTATATTCAATGAGTAAAATTTCAAGTTTTTCTATCTTTTTACTAGTGTTTTCTTTTGCTGGCCTCTTGCATAACCCAATTACATTTGGATGCTTAGTTTTAATATCTTTATTTTTAATTGTTTTTGAAGATCGAAAAGAATTTAAATATTTATTTTTGATTTTACATAATAAGGCTCTAGTTTACAGTTTACTTATTTTTTCTTCACTATTGATTATTAGCTCCTTAAAATCGATAGATGTCCAGAGATCTCTTTTTGTTTCCATTTATCTAATACTATTTATATTTCTATCATTTATAATTTACAAGTTTTTAACTTTTAATTTTAAAAGAATAGAATTTCTGTCAAAAAACTACATTTATTTAATCCTTCTAATTGTTTGCTATATTTTTATTTACAATGCTTTTCAGACTAAATTTTATTATGATGAAACAAGACTATTAAATTTTTTTGTTGATGAAGTTAAAACATTTAAAGGCGTCACCAATATTTTCACGCTCATGGTCTGCCTAACCCCCCTTTTTGAATCACATACAAGGAAGTTTCCATTTATTTCAATCGTATCATTTTGTCTTTTAATTCTTATTATATTTTCAAGTAATAGTAATTCGTCTTTTCTCGGATTAATTATTGGATTTTCGAGCTTGGGATTGTTTTATTTCATGAGAAAAATTTCTAACAGAAAAAAAATTTTTTTAGCAAATTTTTTATTATTATTTTTTTTTACTGTTGTAATATGGAAGATTTTTAGTTTATTACCCAAAGTAGAAAAGCTCAACGATATAAATGAAACTGTATTTAAAATTAATCCTAATATATTAGATGTTCATCGACAATTTATTTGGTCATTCTCGTTAGAACAAATCAAAGAAAATTATCTCTTTGGCATAGGTCCTGACACCTCAAACTTTATTGATGGAAGTCAGGTAGATATAGGCCATGATCAAACGGGAGATATGAATTTTATCCCTAGTCATCCTCATAATTTCTTTATTGAACTACTTCTTGAAATAGGACTTCTTGGAACATTTTCATTCTTCTTACTAATCTTAGTTATGAACACTCAATTTTTTTTAAGATATTCAAACAAAAATATCTTTTATTTAATTTTTTTTAATGGATACTTTTGGGGTTCATCTTTAGTGAATTTTTCCTTTTGGAATGCCTGGTGGCAAGGGAGTTATTTTCTTTTATTGGCCATAATGTTCGCAAAATTAAAATATCAAAAAAGTATTAATTAATATTTCTATATTCCCAGTAACGCTCTTGAAAATTCCTTTGCATCAAAATCAATAATATCATCAGAGGACTCACCCACTGTTATAGAATATATGGGAATGTTAAGGTTTTTAGAAATCGGTAATAAAACTCCGCCTTTAGCTGTGCCATCAAGTTTTGTTATAATAAGACCAGTTATTTTTGATATTTCGCCAAATTTTTCTGCCTGCTTTATAGAATTTTGCCCAGTGTTTCCATCAATAACTAGGATAACTTCATGAGGATAAGATTTATCAATCTTGGATAAAACTCTAATTATTTTTGATAATTCATCCATTAAGTTAGACTTATTATGCAATCTACCCGCAGTATCAATTAAAAAAATATCTATATTCTTTTTACTTTCAGAAATCGATTTAAAAATCAATGCAGAGGGGTCTGTATTTACATCTGTTGAAAAAAAAATAGAATTAGTTTTTTCTGACCAAACCTTCAATTGTTCAACAGCCGCCGCTCTAAATGTATCAGCCGCGATGATTCCTACAACTTTTTTCTGATCTGAGAATTTTTTTGCCAGTTTACCAATACTAGATGTTTTGCCAGATCCATTTACACCAATTATAAGAAAAACATGGGGTTTATTATCAACAGATATTTTTTTCTCTACTGGTAATAAAATTTTAGTCATTATTTCATGAATCTCATGCTTGACAGATTTTAAATCACAATTGATTAATTTCTTTTTTTTCAATGTTTCAATTATTTCATCTGAAACAGATACGCCAATATCCGATGTTAGAAGTAAGTCGTGAAGTTCATCTAAATCAGATTCAGCAATTTTTTTTGATTTAAAAATTGTTTTTAGGCCATCGTTTATTTTAACAGAGGACTTTGTAAGACCTTTTTTTAGGTTTTTTATCCAAGAAAACATTATTAAATTATTTCTCCATTAAAAAAATCATTTTCCACACTTAATAATTTAATATCAATTAACTTACCCTTATGTTCTTGAATTGACTGTTCTTCACTAAAATTTTTAATGCGGACCTTAAAATAATCGTTAGTGTAACTTAGTTTTTGATTTTCGAATAAAATTTTAGCCGTTTTATTAATTTTTTTTTGCATCAACTTTCTTTTAAAAAAATCTCCAAGCTTTCTGATATCCTTTGTACGTTTTTGTATTATATCTGATTTAACCTGTGGCATCCTAGATGCAGGAGTCCTCTCCATTGGAGAAAATGGAAAAATATGTAAATTTGAAAAAAAACCAGTATGTAATAAATCGCAAGTATTTAAAAAGTTTTGTTTAGTCTCTGTGGGAAAACCTATTATTAAATCTGCACCAAAAGTGATTGATGGTCTTGCCTTTTTTATTTGATCACATAGCTCCAAAAGTTGTGAGGTTGAATGACGTCTTTTCATTCTTTTTAAAATTAAATCGTCACCTGACTGAACCGAAAAGTGAACATGTGGTAAAACTCTATTATCAAATTTAATTACTTCTAGTAAATCTTCATCTATTTCGGCTGGATCAAGAGATGAGAGTCTTATTCTTTTCAATTTAGGTTGAAGTTTCAGGATCCTTTTAATAACATTACCTAATCTTGGTTTTCCCGGTAAATCATTTCCGTATGATGTTATGTCAACACCCGTTAGCACAACCTCTTGGTATCCCCAGTCAATATATTTGGAAATATTCTGCATTATTCCTCCTAAAGGCAAGCTAATTGACTCCCCTCTTCCAGATGGGATAATACAAAATGTACAGCTGTGATCACAACCTTGTTGAATTTGCAAAAGCGCTCTTGTGCGACCAGAAAGCTTTTTGCTTGGTGCTGGAAAAATGTAACTTGTATGAGATTCATGAAGTTTTTTAAGCGTTGAAGGACTTTTGTAAAAGTCTTTATTAGTTTTATTTTTGTTAGATATTATACGATCAACTGATTTAATTTTTTTAAAAATTTCGGGATAAATTTCAGAAGCACATCCAGTTACAAAGATTCTATTTTCGGGGTTAGATTTTGCTAATTTCTTTACTGCCAATAACGATTTTTTTAATGCTTGATTAGTAACAGAACATGTATTTACTACCGTAATATTTTTTGTACTATTTTTATCTAATACTTGTTCTATTAGTGTTGATTCATAGGAATTGAGTCTACAACCAAGGTTTAGTACTTTATTATTTTTCATAAATATCATTTATAAGCGTTTATATCTAAAATACCATTAAAAGATTTGATAACTGGCCCTTTCATTAAAATGTGATTGTCATCCATGTATTCAATATCAAGCTTTCCACCTGGCATCATTACTTCAACATCTTGTTGGGTGTAGCCCAACTTAAAAGCAGCAACCATTGTTGCACATGCACCGCTACCACATGCATCGGTAAATCCTACACCCCTTTCATAAACTAAAAGTTTAATAATTTTGTCTGTAAAAATTTGAGCAACATTAATATTAATTCCTTGAGGGAAAAGGGACATATTGCTAATTTTCAAACAGTCCTCATAAATCTTTTCAGAGTCCATGTTTTTTTCTTCAGTAAAAAAAATTACATGGGGATTGCCTACATTTACAACAAATCCTCCTTTGAGAATTGGCAGATCAACACCAATATTGTTGTTATCTTTGGCAGCAGAAAGTGGAATATCTCTCCAATCGAATCTGGCTATACCCATATCAACCGAGATTAGATTATCATCGATTTTTTCTACATCTAATAGACCCCCAACAGTTTCTACTAAAACAGTATTAGTGTTTTGTTCTTCTATAATCATTTTTCCGACGCACCTTGTGGCATTTCCGCATGTTTCTACCTCAGACCCATTACAATTATAAATAACAATTTTGACATCTGCTATTTTTTCTAAACTTTTCTCAATCAAAATTAATTGATCACAACCAACACCTTTTTTCCTATTGCAAATTTTTTTTATTACAGAAGAATCTTTTGGGAAAATGTAAGTTCTATTGTCTATAATAACGAAGTCATTCCCTAAGCCGTGCATTTTGATAAAATTAATTTTTGTCATAAAATTTACAAATAACTTTCAGAAAATTATGTTTTTTGTTATAAATACATTACTTAATGATGTCAGTCCACGAGTTTCGTGCACTGACTTTTTTTGTTTTGATCTATGTTTAGTAATTTAACTGAGAAAATAAACCAAACTTTTAAAAAACTCAGGGGTCAGGGTGTTATTAATGAAAAAAACCTTGGGGAAGCTCTCAGAGAAATCAGAATTGCGCTTCTTGAAGCTGATGTGGCTCTAGAGGTTACTAAATCTTTTATTGAAACGGTAAAAACAAAGTCGCTCGGTAAGGAGGTCATAGACAGCGTAAGTCCAGGACAAATGGTTATTAAAATTGTTAATGACGAATTGACCAATGTTCTGGGATCAGAAAATAATGACATCAATCTAAAAACTGAGCCCCCAGCTATCATTCTGTTAGTAGGTTTACAGGGTTCAGGAAAAACAACGACTGCGGCAAAAATATCAAAAAAAATTCATAAAAACCACAAAAAAAGGGTGCTACTCGCTTCGCTTGATATTTATCGACCCGCTGCCCAAGAACAGCTTGAATTTTTAGGAAAAAAAAATGGGTTACCGACAGTTGAAATAATTAAAGATGAAAAACCATTGCAGATTGCAGAGAGAGCACTTAAAACTGCGCATCTGGAGAACTATGATGTTTTGATTCTTGATTCTGCAGGAAGAACCCATATAGATAAAACAATGATGGATGAAGTTTTACAATTGACAAACAAATTCAACATAATTGAGAAGTTACTTGTTATAGACTCCATGGCTGGTCAGGATGCTGTAAATGTAGCTAAAAACTTCCAATCAAAAATTGATTTGACCGGAATTATCTTAACAAGAGTTGATGGTGATAGTAGGGGTGGGGCGGCCCTCTCCATGAAATCTATAACCAAAAAACCAATAAAATTTCTAGGCACAGGCGAAGGTATTGATGATATAGAAGAGTTTCATGCGGACAGGATTGCAAATCGAATTTTAGGTATGGGTGATGTGGTTACACTTGTAGAAAAAGCCCATGAGCAATTTGACGAGAAAGATGTCGAGGATCTTCAAAAAAGAATGTTAAAAGGTAAGTTTACTCTTAGTGATTATGCCAAACAACTTAATCAAATTTCAAACATGGGTGGCATCGGAAATTTGCTAAAATACTTACCTGGTTTTGGAAATCTCAAAAGTAAGTTGGAACAATCAATTGAAAGCTCAGACATTTTAAAAGTACAAAATGCTATTATTTCTTCAATGACAAAAAAAGAAAAAAATTATCCAGATATAATAAAAGCATCAAGAAAAAAAAGAATTTCAAAAGGTTCTGGCTCTAGTATCCAAGAAATAAATAAATTATTAAAACAGTTTAAAAAAATGGGGTTAATGATGAAAAAAGTAAAAAATAACAAACAATTTGAATCAATGTTAAAAGGTGCAAATACCTCTGAAATTCAGTCAATGATTCAAAATAATCAATTTAAACAATGAAAGGAAAAAAATGTCAGTCACTTTAAGATTATCGCGTGGAGGTACAAAAAAAAGGCCTTTTTATAGAATTGTTGCAGCGGATAAAAGAAGTCCGAGAGACGGACGTTTTATTGAAAGGTTGGGAACCTATAACCCAATGAAACCGAAAGACAGTAATGAGAGAATATTCATAAATATTGATAGAATTAAATATTGGTTATCTGTTGGCGCTAAACCAACTGAAAGAGTAGCAAAATTCCTAGCTGCTCATGAACTATATGATAAACCTCCTGTAAGAGAACAAACAAAAAAAGATAAGCCTCGTAAGAAGACATTAGAAAAGCTTAAGGCAAAGGAGGAAAAAAAAGTAAGTAAAACAGACTCTGATATTGAAGCACCAGCAGCTGATAAAGCTCCCGAAGCACCCGTGGCTGACAAAACTCCCGAAGCACCCGTGGCTGATAAAGCTCCCGAAGCACCC
>MDTB01184930.1_pt1 | contig 77404 bp, 78 predicted proteins | sample 811161 | NCBI WGS metagenome assembly MDTB01 (sample SAMN05326650, study PRJNA326480) | marine metagenome | isolation source: seawater | place: Mediterranean Sea | collected 2009 | reverse complement strand
GGTTTGCTGATAACATTATTTATCCTTTTTCTTTTTTTTATACATTGCAAGCATTCTTTGAGTTACTAGAAAACCTCCAAAAATATTAATTGCTGCTAATGATATTGCTAAAAAACCAAAAATACTTGATATATTAAATATATTACCAGAATCTCCAGCTAAGCCAGCAATAATTGCCCCAACTATTATTACTGATGATATTGCATTAGTGACTGACATTAAAGGTGTGTGTAGTGATGGAGTTACACTCCAAACCACATAATATCCGATAAAAATTGAAAGGATAAAAATACTTAATCTGAATATAAAAGGATCTATTTCCATAATTTTATTTTAGTAAAGTTTTCTCAATTATCTCATCTTCTAAGTTTAAGTTTATCTTTTTATTTTCTTTATCATATAAATTTAAAACAAAGTTAAATACATTTTTTGCATATAAATTTGATGCAGAAGTTGGAAGTTTATTTAAAATATTGCTCTCTCCCATTATTTTAACACCATTTTTGTCTATAATTTCATTAACTTTAGTATGTGCTGTATTTCCACCTTGAATAGCTGCTAGATCATAAATAATTGAACCAGCTTTCATATTTTTAATCATATATTCTTTAATTATTATTGGCGCTTTTTTTCCTGGAATTAAAGCTGTACAAATTACAATATCAATTTTTTTTAATGTCTCAGATAATAAATCTTCTTGTTTTTTTTTAAAATCGTCTGATGCTTCTTTAGCATAACCCCCTTCTGTCTCTAGATTTTCTGCACCCTCAACTGATAAAAATTTTCCTCCTAAACTTTCAACCTGTTCTTTCGAAGCCATTCTTACATCTGTTGCAAATACAATCGCACCCATTCGTTTTGCAGTTGCAATTGCTTGTAATCCTGCAACTCCAGCACCAACAACTAATACTTTGGCTGCAGGTATAGTTCCTGCTGCTGTCATCATCATTGGAATTGCTTTTTCAAAATTGGCAAACGACTCTACTACTGCTTTATAACCCGCAAGGTTTGCTTGTGAGGATAATATATCCATGGATTGTGCTCTTGTTATTCTTGGAAGTAATTCAAGAGAAAAGAAATTAATATTTTTTTTTACTAAATTATCTATTTTATCTTTATTATCATAAGGGTTTAAGACACCAATAAATGTTTGATTTTCTTTTAATAAAGAACATCTATCATCATCAAATAAACCTAATTGAACAATAATATCAGCATTATTTATTATTTCATTTTCATTTTTTAAAATTGATGCACCTAATTCCTTATATTCTTCGTCCTTAATTCCAAGATGACTACCGTAATTTTCAAATAAAGAAACTTCAAGACCAAGTGATATATATTTTTTTGCAATTTCTGGAGTAATTGCTATTCTTTTTTCAATAGTTTGATTTTCTAAAATAGACGCAATTTTCATACATTTATCTTATAGTAAGAAGATTGCCATTAAAACTAAAACACCAATAACCGCGACAGTTCCCCACAACACAAATTTTGTAAAATTATTCCATGTATTTTTATGGTTATCATTATCCATAAAAATTATTTTTGTCTTGCTTTGAACTTTGGGTTTGTTTTATTAATAACGTAAACTCTTCCTCTTCTTCTAACAAGTTTAGAATTAAGATCTCTTTTTTTAATAGATTTTAATGAGCTTTTAATCTTCATAATTAATTATGCCTGGCAACGACCTACTCTCCCATGTCTTAAGACAAAGTACCATCGGCGCTAAAGAGCTTGACTTCCGAGTTCGGTATGGGATCGGGTATGACCTCTATGCAATAATCACCAGGCGCAACCTTATACTCATTAATATTTTGGATGTAAAGATAAAAGAACATAAATTAATCAATACATTTCTTAGTTAATATAAATATATAATTAGACCACTATGTAAGTCTCTTTTTCTTAACTTGATCAATTAGATACTGCAGAATAACATGCATTAAAATATGGTGACTATCTTCTGAAATTCCATAATTATTTATATCAATATGAATTGGGATATCGCAATTTCTTTTTAAGTATCCTCCTGAAAAACCACTAAATCCAATTGTTTTGATTTTATTTTTTTTAGCATACTTTAATATTTCAATTACATTTTTTGAATTACCAGAAGAACTGATAATTAAAATTAAATCCTCTTTATTACAAAGACTCTCAGCCTGATAAGAAAAAATATATTTATAATCCATATCATTTGAAATTGCAGTTATAGTCTCAATATTATCTGACAAACTTATAATCTTAGGTTTTAAATTAGTCTTCTGTCTAAAAAACTTTAAAAAATCACAAATATAATGATTGGAAATGGCAGCAGATCCTCCATTTCCACAAACAAAAATCGTTTTTTTTTTTCTTATAGTTTTTAATATTTCATTAGCTGCTAAATTTAATTGAATACTATTAATTTTTAACAACTGCTTTGATAATTGATTAATATAATTATTTAAAAAAATATTTATTTTACTCATTTTAAAATAGTTTCTCTTTCCAAGTTATTGGGGTTTGTTCATTTTCGATTTCAAGCATATAATTATATTTGAATTTTTTTACCCCCTTTTTTTTTATAAAATTTATAACTTTATCTATAGATTTGTCCAAACTAACGGTGGTTTTATAATTCATAATTCTTCTTGCTTTGTTAGAAGAACAGGCCGCATGTTTAACTTCATTCGGTCTATTTGTAAAATATCTTGGTTCTAAATTAAATTTTAATTTATTAGATATCTTTCTATATAATTCATTTATTGTTATTGTTTCCTCATCTGGCCCTATATTTACTGTCTGTGAAAAAATATTTTTATCTGTGATAAGTTTATCTAAACAATAAATACAGTCATCAATATCTGAGAAACATCTTTTTTGTTCTCCATCTCCATAAATAATAGGTTGTCTATTTTGAAGTATTAAATTTGACATTATAGAAACAACATTTCTATAAGGATCATCATATTTTTGCTTTGGGCCAATTATATTATGCGGTACAGCTATATTGTACTCAACTCCATGAGTTTTGCTTAAAATTTTTAATATTTGTTCGGCAGCTACTTTTGAAACACCATAGGGATCTACTGGATTCAAAGCATCATCTTCGTTATAAGGAATCTTTATGTCTCCATATCTGGCCATAGAAGAGCAATAAACAATTCTTTTAATTTTATTTCTTATGGATGCAGTAAAAACTGAGGTGCTTCCTGTAACATTATTATTACATATTAGAGTTGGAGAAATACTTGAAAGTCCTTCATGAGCATATGCTGCTGCGTGACATATAACATCTACATTATCTTTTGTAGCTTGAGTCATAAAATCTAGTCGCTCACAATTACCTTGATAAAAAACTACATCTGGATGAACATTATCAATCTCACCTCCTACAAGATTATCACACCCTGATACCTTGAATCCCTTCCTTAAATAATAATCTGCTAAATTAGATCCTAAAAAACCAGCAACACCTGTAATAAATATATGCATTATGTATATTGTAATTGATATAAACTATTTTTTTAAGTTTTTATATTTAAATTATTTAAAAATTTATCAATTCTATCCTGTAAAAATAAACATGAATCTCTTTCACTCATTGATATAAATTTTTCATTAAGATTAAAACGAATTGTTTCTCTATTTGATAAATTAAGTAATGCTTGTCTAGGATAGACAGTATCAACACCAACCTTTGAACCAAAATCAAGATAAACATGCTGGTTACCTAAGAGCATTTCATAAGCATTAAAGTTATAGTCTCCTCCTGCACCATCATAAATAAAAAAGTCGTCTTTCTCTTTCAAAAAGTTGCATAAAATATTTCTTATCATAAACAACAAAAATTCATTTAAATATGGATAATCTTTAACATTGATAACTTGTAATAAATGCTTTTTTAAAACACAAAACTTATTAACATTTTGTTTCAATTGAGATACATCATTACATTTTTCAAAAAAAATTTTAAAGTGGTCATATTCTAGATTTAGACGATTTTGATAAACGGTTAATTGTTCTTGCGTTGGTCTAATATATCCATAATAGACAAATTTTTTTCTTTGAAAAATATGGTGATTAAATAATTCAAAATTTTTTAAATTAATTAAAGTAGTAATAAATTTTTTTAAGAAATATTTTTTAAAAAAAATTGGAAATTTTTTTTTTATCTTGGGAAGAAATTCATAAAATTCGTCTAAACTATCTGGGAATAATGGCTGAGCGTTTTCGATATTGTTCCAAAAAGCATCTAATTTTCCAACATAGTAAATATTAATTTTACTTTTTATATTTCTTAATCTTTTATCTGCTATATATTCTGTTGCACCATCAAGTAAAATATAATGAAGATTATTGTAACTTAAATATTCATTATTGATTTTTTTTTCATCTAGATTAAACAAATAATGATCTTTAGGCATAATTATTTGACCAAAAATATTTTCTTTAGCACCAATTTTTAAAAAAAAACCACTCAACATCGGCCATATTATATTTCGACCATATTCCTCAGAAAAAAAATATTTTCTCATCATCTTAATTATTGAATTAAAAAATCAAAAATTCAGTTTATTTAAATAATTTATTGTTAATAAAATCTTGATAAGTTTTTTTAAAGCCAGTTCTTAAATCAGTTTTAGCTACCCATCCATGTTTTTTTGCAAGGGATATGTCCAATACTTTTCTGGGAGTTCCATCAGGAAATGATTTATCAAATTTAATTTTAAGATTTAACCCTAAAGTTTTAATTATAAAATTTGCATATTCTTTTATAGAAAATTCTTTTCCAGTACCAATATTTATGAGTTTACTCTTAATCTTTTTGTTCATAAAATAAACTACTGCATCCGCAAGATCTTCTACAAAAATTAATTCTCTTTTAGCTTTACCTGTACCTAATAGTTTTATACTTTTTTTTTTAGTCTTTTGAGCTATATAAACTTTTTTGATTAATGCAGAAAAAAAATGACATTTCTCTAAGTTATAACTATCTCCATAACCGTAAGAATTAGTAGGCATTAAACTTATATAATTAGTATTATATTGACGATTATAATTTTCGCACATTTTTACTCCTGCAATTTTTGCTAGTGCATAAGGTTCATTTGTATCTTCTAATTTACCATTCAATAAGTAACTTTCTTTTTGGGGTTGTTTACAAAATTTTGGATAAATACAACTTGAACCTAAAAATATTAAATTTTTTATACCATTTATAAATGATCCATGAATTAAATTATTTTGAATAGCTAGATTTTGATAAATAAATTCTGCACGATATTTATTATTTGCCAATATTCCTCCAACTCGAGCAGCAGCTATTATTACGTAAAAGGGTTTTTCTTTTTTTAGAAAGTCAAAAACTCTTTTTTGATCTGTAAGATCTAATTTTGCTTTATCCGCTACAATAATTTTTTTGTAACCAAAATCTTTTAACTTCTTTAAAATTGCACTTCCTACATGTCCTTTATGACCAGCTAAATAAATTTTTTTATTTTTAAACATTCAATTAAAAATATTTATTTTCATAACTTATCATCTCTTTAATTAAACCATTAATATTTATTTTTGGCTTCCAATTTAAAACTTTCTTAGCTTTAGATGCATCACCTAGCAAACTATCTACTTCTGCTGGTCTAAAATATTTTTTATCTATTTTTATTATGGTTTTTCCTTTTTCACTTAATGCTTTTTCATGAAGCCCTTTTCCTGCCCATTTTATTTTGATCTTTAACTGTTTACAAACTAGGTTAATGAATTGTTTAACTGTATATTGTTTTCCAGTAGCAATTACAAAATCATCGGGTTTGGTTTGTTGTAAAATTTTCCACATTGCCTCAACATAATCTCTTGCATGTCCCCAGTCTCTTTTTGCGTATATATTACCCAAATAAAGTGTGTTTAATTTACCTTTTTTAATCTTACACAAACCAGATATGATTTTTTTTGTTACAAAAGTTTCTCCTCTGACAGGGCTTTCATGATTAAATAAAATTCCATTAGATGCAAATAGATTATAACTTTCCCTATAATTTATCGTTATCCAATGAGCATAAACTTTAGATACAGCATAAGGGCTTCTTGGATAAAACACAGTTTTTTCATTTTGAATTCCTCCACCAGTTTTTCCAAACATTTCTGAGGTTCCTGCTTGGTAAAATTTAATTTTCTTTTTTAATCTTAAGGATTTTATAGCTTCTAATATACGAAGAGTCCCTAAGGCATCAACATTAGTTGTATATTCTGCTGTTTGAAAGGATACACCCACATGTGATTGCGCTGCTAAATTATAAATTTCATCTGGTTTTACTTTTTCTATTAGAGTTTTTACCGAAATAGAGTCTGATATATCTCCATAATGAAGAATAAATTTTTTATTTTTTTCGTGCGGATCTTGGTATAAATGGTCAATCCTATTAGTATTAATTGATGAAGATCTTCGTTTTATTCCATGAACTATATATTTTTTTTTGAGTAAAAATTCACTTAGATAAGATCCATCTTGACCAGTGACTCCAAAGATAAGTGCTATTTTTTTCATTGAAATTTAATATTGATTATTTTTCTTTTTCTACTCTTTTATAAAAAATATTGTACAATACAATTGCATAAATTGCTTTAAAACCATCAATAAAAGAGATTTTTTTTCCCTCTTTATGAGTTCTTCCATTGTATGAGATAGGTACTTCCATAATTTTTATACCCAATTTAGAAATTTTAGCTGTAATTTCTGGACAAAAATTAAATCCATTTTCAATTAATTCAATTTCATTTAATATATCTGCTTTAAAAACTTTATAGCAAGTATGTGCATCTGTTAAGTTCTGACTGTTTAAAAGATTTGATAAAGAAGTTAGAAATTTATTAGCTAAAATTCTCACAAATGTATCTATTGAATTAGGTCTAGTTCTTTTTGCTCCCTTTATAACTCTTGAACCATATACTACTTTCTCCTTAGAATTGATAATTGGTGATACAAGTTTGTAATAGTCCTCTGGATCATATTCAAGATCAGCATCTTGGACTATAACTATATCTCCACTCACTAACTTAAAACCTTCTCTCAAAGCATAACCTTTGCCAAAATTTTTGTCTAGACTTACAAATTTACTAAAAAGTCCCTTACAATTTTTTTCAATAACTATCTTTGTATTGTCCGTAGATCCATCATCAACTATTATAATTTCTTTACTCAAATTTTTGATATTATCTATCTTGCACAATATTTGATAAATTAGGTTTTCTTCATTAAAAACTGGAATGACTATTGAAACTAACAATTTAGATTTCCTTTTATTTAATTTTATACTCGCAATTATAATATTTAAAATTATAAATTATAATACAATTATAAATTTCTAGTATATTTAAATCAATAAGTACAAAATTAATTTCTTGATAGAAACATTATATAATATAATGTTATATCGCTTATCAAATAATAAATTAATAAAATATAAATTGATAAACATTTTTTTATTTTCATTTTTATCATCAGTATACCTATTATGTTCAGGATTAATTTTTTTTAAAAAGGATATTAAAGAAAACAATGATATATTTTTACATATTTTTTTTGGAGCTATTTCAATATCCTTCATAGCTTTAATTGCTAATTTTTTTATCTCTCTTAATCAAACTTTTAATACCATTATATTAATTTTAATCTTAATTTTTGGATCAATAATTATTTTAAAAAAACAAATAATATATAAATCTATTATTGCGTGTTCTTTAATAGCTTTAGTTTCAACCTTAATATTGACATTTGATACAATATACAGGCCAGATGCAAGCATGTATCATCTTCCCTACACTAAAATTATAAATGATAATAAGATAATTTTTGGAATTTCAAACGTTCATTTTAGATTTGGACATACTTCAATTTTACAATATCTAAATGCTTTTTTTAATAACCATCTCTTTGGAGTTAAAGGGATCATTACTCCAGCTGCAATAATTTTTTCTTCTTTGGTTTTGTATTTTTATTATGAAATAAATAAAAACTTAGATAAGGATAAAATTTATAGTTATTTTATTTTTTTGATCTTAGCTTACATTTTGTATGGCTATAATAGATATTCTGAGTTTGGAAATGATACAATAGCTCATTTATATTTTTTGCTTATAAGTTCTTTATTATTAAAAAAAAATTTTAAAGAAAAATTCAATTTTGATATACTCATAAATATTTCATTATTAAGTATTTTTTGTTTTATGTTAAAATCATCACTTATATTGATTTTAACAATACCCTTAACTCTTTTATTGATTAACTTTAAAAAAGAATATTTGGTAAATCTAAAATCTTTATTATTAATATTTATTACTTTGTTGTGGTTTACTAAAAATTTAATTACATCTGGATGTCTTATTTACCCAATTGAATTTACTTGTTTTGAACAATTAGATTGGTTTACTAATAATACAGAATATTTGTCATCCGCAAAATTACAAGCCCTTGACAATCAAGCTTGGAGCAAAGGATGGTCTAATTATATAGGGGCCGAAATAACTCAAGTATCTTTTGTTAAAAATTTTTTCTGGGTTAAGACATGGTTATCAGTTCATGGAATATTTATTTTCAAAAAACTCTCAATTTATCTTCTTATACTGATAATTTTGCATCAATTAGTTAAAAGAATAAACCCAAAAGAATATCTTTTTAAAATAAAGATTAATAATGAAATTCTATTTTTATTTTTTTTATCTTTAATTGGGGTTTCGTTGTGGTTTTTAAGGTTTCCAATATTCAGATATGGATCATCTTACTTGGTACTTTTAATTACAATTTTTACTTTAATTTTTGCAATAAAAAATCAGTTAGCAGATAAAGACACTAAAAAATTAAAAAAATTAATAAGTATTAGTATTATTACTTTCTTTACTCTATTTGTTTTGAAACATGTAAACAGAATATACAAAAATTTTGACAGTGAATTTGTAAATAATCCATGGCCCAAGTTTCATACAGAAGAACAAAGAAATCTTACTTTTTCATCTGATAAAATAATAAAAAACGGAATAACAAATTATTTTTTACTAACAAGTAATTACGGTTGTGGGTATAGCGCTTCACCTTGTACACCTTATAAAATAAATAAAATTTATTTTAGTATAAAAAAAGGTTATAAATTTTACAATGTAGAGAAATAATTTTTTATTTTTTTTTAACTCTAAAAAATTCATTGATATAAAAACCTAGTGGTAAAGAAGATACAATTAATAACCAATTGTTGAAAAAATTACCTGCTGGGGAAAAAGGCCAAAAAATTATAAAGACGGTAGCGCTCAAAATTATTTGATAATCACTTAAAATTTTTGTTTTATTTATTATCATCACAATAAAATGTTTAGCTAATTTGTAGCTTATATATAAAAAACCTAAACTAAATAGAAAAGTTGCAAATAATCCAGTCTCAGATAATAGTTGAAGATATGTGTTATGTGGATGGTTAGAACATCCAGAATGTTTATTATTTATTTCACTATGATATTTTTCATGAGAGCATAGAATTCTGAACATTTTAGGACCATGGCCCAAAAACGGTTTGTCTAAAAACATTTTAACTGCTGTTTTATAATGAGCTGTGTGTTGTGGGGTAAATATAATAATTTTATCCTTAGAAAAACTTAATTTATTATTTTTATCAAAAATTATCCTATTTGATAAATTTGAATTGAAAGACAATAAAATTAAAAAACTGATTACGATTGAAGTAAATGAAATCACTTTAGTTTTTAGATTTATATCTAATAAGATCAAACAAATAAAAGAAAACATTATCATGAAAAATAAAGCACTTCTTTCCCCAGATAAAAGAATAACAATTGCAGTTAGTAGTGTTAAAATAAGAAAAAGGATATTTTGAAAGTTTGATTTATTTTTTTTTATTATATGTAGTGCAAAAAATAATCCATATAACCTTACAAGGAAAGATCCTAATTTTCTTTCATCTGAAAAAAAAAATGATAATCTTATGTTACTAACATCTAAACCATCTACTTTAATAAGATTTATAAAATCATTAATATATTGAAAAATACCATGGAGAATTAAAATAGAAAATGTTACGACAAAAAAATTATAAAATATATCAATTGTCTTTTCATCTCGTGAAATAGTATACGTTAAAAGAAGGAGAAATAAAATTACTCTTAAAAATGGTAATGAACTTGAAAGAGAAAACAAAATATCGTGTGATAAAATTGAACTCACAATACAAAAGATATAAAAAAATATTAGTAAAAAAAAGAAAGTATTTTTAAAAGTAACATTAGAATGATTTCTATAAAGATATATTAAAAAAATTATTGAAATTAAACTAAATACTAAATCAGCTACAAAAATAGATATTGTCAGAAGAGGAATGATAGATGCTAAAATATACGCTAAATATTTTCCTTCAATTATTTTTCTTACCATTAGTTTTTTATATTTAAAATTTATTAAATAAGTTAGATACAACCTTCATATAATTAAACCAATCATTATTTACTACTTGATTTTTATTACTAATGGGATCTTTAATCCAATCTTTAACAGGTGTTTGGAATCCAATTTTGTTTTTAAATTGAATATCTTTTGGTAAAACTGTCTCAAATGATAATTTCAAGGCTCTTTTATTTTTATATACAGAGTAGGTATTCATGACGTTAACTAAATTTTCTAATAACGTTATATCCACCAATGGTGTTCGTAGCTCTACTCCATGATACATGCTTGCCCAATCACTATCTCTTAAAAGTTGATTTCTCATATAATAAGTTGACTCTATCTGTGCTAAGTTTATTTTTGAATTTTTAATTTCTGAAGAGTTACAAGTATCAAAATTTTCTTGATAGAATGATTCAGGGGAAATTTTATCAGATATAAGTACATTTTTAAAAATATCATTTGAAGTCAAAATCATTCTTTTAAGTAACCACAAATTAAAAATTGACTTTGAAAATTTTGGAACAAGTCTCCAACGTATATTTCTTTTAAAAATACTTACCAATTTTAAAAAAATATTTATGAAAAAAAATGATGAAGGTATTTTTTTCAAAACCTTAAATAAATTATATATAAGTGGAATAATTCTAAAATGAGTATATCCAAAAAAAAGTTCATCTCCACCAACTCCAGAAAATACTACTTTTAAATTTAGTTGGGCAGCTGCTTTTGATGCATACCAAACATTAATACCATCAATACTTGGCTGGTCCATAGCATCTAAAATTTTTGGTAAATCATTCTGAAAATCTTTTTTAGTTACGTGTAAAATATGATGTTCTAATCCAAATTTTTTAGCAATTTTTTTTGCATTTTCTGTCTCATCATAATTAAATCCATTAAATTTTTCGAATGAAACTGTAATTGCAGTAATTTTTTTTTTACTATTCGATGACGCTATTGAAGCTAATATAGTAGAATCTAAACCACTTGATAAAAAAATTCCAATGGGTACATCAGCCACCATATGTCTTTTAACTGATGCAATTATGGAGTCTTTTATAATTTTACTAAACTCACGGAATGGAATTTGCTGTTTTTTTTTGTCAGCACTTATCCAATTTTTTTTTAAATTATACCATTGTGTTTCTGATTTTATCTTCCCATCTTTAACTTTAATGTAGTAACCTGACTTAAGAGCTTTTATATTTTTATACCATGTTGATGGTTCTACAATGAAACCTAAATTCCAAAAAGAAAATTGAGATATTATATCTTTATCTGTATTTATGAGATGTGAGGATAATAAAGTTTTTACTTGAGAAGCAAAAATTATACCCTCAGAATTAGTCCCAAAATATAACGGCTTTATTCCAAATGGATCTCTTGCAGCAAAAGCCTCTTTTGTTTTACAATCCCAAATAACGAAAGCAAACATACCTTTGAGTTTAGAAATCATTTCTGGGCCCTCTAAAGCAAATAATTCTAATATGACCTCAGTATCTGATAAAGTTTTAAGTTTTATCTTTTTATCTAATAAATATTTTCTTAAAGTTTTATAATTATAAATTGAACCATTAAATACTATAATATATCTAGCACACAACGAATGCATAGGTTGATTTGATCTTTCATTTAGATCAAATATTGCTAATCTTCTGCTACCTAGATAAACTTTGTTTTCTGACCAAACACCTTCAGAATCTGGACCCCTTCTAGACAAATGACTTAAGGCATCTTTAAAATCATTTTCATTAACATTTAATCCAAAGGAAGCTATAAACCCACACATATTAATTTAAAAATTGACCTAGTTTTGAGTAATTCTTATTAATTAAGGTGATGATACCTCCAATTTTATTTTTTTTAATTATCTTAAAGTCTTCAATTGATTTCTTTAGTAAGTTTTTAAAAGACTTATTACTCATACCACCCAATCTCATATTAACCAAAATTTTTGGTATATAAATCTTTTTAATATTTTTTTTAGTTAAAACTCTAATTAAAAAATCATAATCAGAAGAAATCTGATAATTTGTTTTATATTTTCCTATTTTATTAAAAACATCTTTTTTTAAAAATACTGTAGGATGAGGTGGCATCCACCCATAATAAATATTTTTTTTAATAAATTTTCCTGCTTTCCAATATCTTAAAACTTTAAATGGAGAATTTTTAGAAACATACACAAGATCTCCATATATCAAATCTGCGTTGGTATTTTTAAAAGTATCAACAATAGTTTGCAAAACTTTTTTATCTTTATAAAAATCATCTGAATGCAAAATCCCAATTATATCTCCGGATGATAATTTTATACCTTTATTTAAAGCGTGATAAATTCCTTTATCAGATGATGTAGATAATTTTAAGTTTTTTTTTTTGGATTTTTTTATTATATCTAATGTTCCATCTGTAGATCCTCCATCAACTATAATATGTTCTTTTTTTTTATATGTTTGGTTTTGAAAACTTTTCAGTGTTTTTTTAATTAAGTAAGAGTTATTTAAAACACATGTAATTATAGAAATTTTCATATCAAAAATATTTATTTTAGTACAGATTAATTAGAATTAACATTCAAGAATTTTTAGAAATCATAAATTTTTCTAGGAAGAGTATATCCATATCTGTTCTCAAGAAACAATTTATAGCTTGTTCTGGTGTATCAACTATAGGTTCGTTTTCATTAAAACTTGTATTTAAAATTATACCATATCCAGTAATTTTTTTTAATTCTTTAATTAATTGATAAAATAATGAATTATTTTCTTTACTCACCGTCTGAAGACGAGCTGTATAATCTACATGACATACTGAGGGGAAAACTTCTCTCCATTCTTTTTTAAATTTTACTATATGATTCATAAAATCAGACTTAACATCACATTCAAAAAACGTGTTGACATCATCCTCTAAGACAGATGGGGCGAAGGGTCTAAAACTCTCTCTTTTTTTAATTTTAGAATTTATAATATCTTTCATATTTTTATGAGCTGGATTGGCTAAAATAGATCGATTTCCCAATGCTCTTGATCCCCACTCACACCTTCCTTGATACCATCCTACTACATTACTATCTGAAATTAATTTTGCAGCATATTTTGTCAATTTTTCGTTATTATCAAATCTTTCATACTTCAAATTTTTTGCTTTTATCTCTCCTAGTATTTCCTCCTCATTATAATATGGGCCCCAAAATGCATGTTTCATTTCAAATCTATCTTTTTTTTTTAGATAATTATGCCAGCAATAATATGCTGCTCCTAGCGCAGTTCCATCATCGGTGGAGGCTGGTTGAATAAAATGATTTTTAAATTGACTTTCTTTAAAAATTTTACCATTGACAAGTCCATTCATTGCACAACCTCCCGCCATAACAAGGTTGTTAGTTGGCACTTTTTTTTGGAGTCTATTAATTATTTGCATTACAATCTTCTCAAAAGTTACTTGAAGTGATTTAGCTATATCTTTTGATTCCTGAGAAAACTTTTTTACTTTTTTGTCTGGAAATATATTCTTATTAAATTTGATAATTTGGTTTTTTTTAAAATCTATAGAATTATAGTCAAAGATATTTTTTTGCCTCACACAATTTTTTTCATCGTAACATATTAAATCATTAAAATATTCTGAATATTTATCTTCTCCATATGCAGAAAGTCCCATTACTTTATACTCTTCTCCAAATTTTTCAAAACCTATCAAATTGCACACAGCAGAATAAAAGTGACCTAAACTTGTTGGTAAAAAAACTCTTTCGAGCACTTTAATTTTATTATTATTGCACTCTGCTAACATTATACTTACTGCATCTCCTGAACCATCGTAACTCAGTCCTGCAGTTATACCTTCAAATTTTGATAGATAATATGCACTGGCTATATGTGTTAAATGATGTTCAACTTTGTAAATCTTATATTTTAAATTTTTTTCTTTTTCACCACTTCTAATGCATAACTCTATTAACTCTTTATCAATAGAAGATTTATTAAAAACTTTATTTTTTATTTTTTTCAATAAATTTTGACTAGAAAAATCAAATGAGTGAAAAAATTTCTGAGGTAAATTTGATAATGAATTATTAGATACAGCTATGAAATCAATATCAGAATATTGAATGTTAGACTCTTTTATCAACCATTTAATTGAATTTGTTGGAAATGATGAATCATGTTTAATTCTTTTCCCAAGTCTTTCTTCAGCTATCGCCCCTATCAATTTACCATCAATAAGCATACAAGCGGAGGAGTCTGAATGATCTTTATTTATACCCAATATTATTGACATTATTAATAAATTAATTTTTTAGGTCTAGGCCCTTTTTTAAGTATCCAATTATAAACGGATTGCATTTTTAATCCAATAGACTGATCACTAAAATCCTTTATCATCCATTTTCTACCTCTTTTTCCCATTAATTTTTTTTCTTTTTCATCTAATTCGATAGCTGTTTTTAGTGTTTTTACAATACTTCTAATATTTAAATTTATACACCATCCACATTTATACTTATGAAGTTTTTTCCAAGGTGTATTTGTTGTTGTTATTACTGGAACACGATAAGATAAAGCCTCAGCAATAGACAAACCAAAATTCTCTGAGTGACTTGGTAAAATAAAAAGATCTGCAGATTTATATAAATCATCTTTATCTTTACCTGTAACAAATTCTTTTACAATAACTCTTTTTAAATCTAATTTTTCTATTTTATTTGTTATTTCTTTTTTATAATCATCCTCATCATAACCACATATTAGTAATTCCCAATCTTTGTATAGTTTTTGAATATGTTTCCAGGAGTCTAAAAGCTCACTTAAACCTTTTTTTGGATGTAATCTGCCAAGAAATAATAATCTCTTTCTTTTCCCTTTCTTTAATTTTAAATCATATTTAAGTTTAGGAATTTTAATTGAATTTGGTATTATTATAATATTTTTAAATCCAAGTTGTCTAAACGTTTTAGCCTCTAACATGGAAGTTGCTCTTAAACAGGCAGCAAATTTCAAATGATATTTTTCAACAAAAAAGTAAAAAATTTTTTTTTTTATATATGATTGTTTCAATGCCCATTTTTCTAACATACCCCTTGGAGTAACAATATAAGGAGTTTTTGAAAAAAAATGAAAAACCAAGTTAAATATTGATGTGCTTGACCACATACCTTGAATATCAATTATTTGAGGTTTAACTAAAAATATTTTTTTAAGATACCGATACGAGAATGGAAATTTGTTTATTAAACCTGGTAAAAAAATATTGATTTTATCAGATAATTTATAATTTAACTCAAAATATCTAGACTTCCAAAAACCTAATAAATAAACCTCATTATTTTCTACCTCAAGTTTTTCCCTTAATAAAAAAGATGACTCAGAATATCCACCAGCTTCATTTGATAGATTTGAGCTTAAAATAAGTATTTTCATATCTCTGTTTGTTTAAACATCAATTTATTTTTTTTTTAGTAAAAGCTAAAAGAAGTAAGCCTAATGAAAACCAAAATATAAAACTTATAAATGAAGTAGTATAAGTAATTGGACCAATTAAAATTTGAACGCTTAGAAAAATTACAATTGGGATATAAATTAACTTTTTCATTTCTCTAAATTTATATAAAGCATAAAAATTCATTATTATTACAATTAAAGCTTTAGAAAAAATCAAAATTGGACCAACAAAATAGCCAAGTTCCATAACTATTCTCGTATTTTCAATTTCTCCTAACTCAAAATATTTTAATTTATTATACAAAACGTTTAGTCGAGTTCCTGCACCAATACCTTCGCCTGTAATAGATGCTTTTTTAAAAGCTGGTACAATATACATTTCGTTCAATACTCTACATAAACTTGAGTATACTGAGCAATAATTCATCACTGTATCATCTATGATAGGTATTTGTTTATCTATAATAGGTATTTCTATCTTTAAAGTTATTTGTTTATTTTTATTCTCAGTGACAATTGGCAACTCATAATAAGTGTCAGTGTTAATTCTAACAGTAGAATATTTGGTCTGTTTTTCTAAAACTGTTTTGGATAAAATGTTAAAAGAAATTATAGAAACTAGCAAAATTAAAAATAATTTCTTAAATTTTATTTTTAATTCAATTTTTGAAAAAACTAAAAAAAAAGTCGTATATATTATTGTTGTGAATACATATACATACACAGCTCTACTTTTTAATAAAATCATTATCGAAAACAGTAAAATATTTATTATTGATAATAATATTATATCTATTTTTGAAAATTCTTTTTTATTTAGAATAAATGAGCAAAAACAAACAAATAAAAATAAAAAATAATATGTGTTCTGAGTAGTATAAGTAAAAAAACCAGACGGTCTTTCAGGATTAAATAGGTTTCCTTGATATCCAGAATTAAGTATTGATGACTCTGGTAACTTTGCCTGTAAAACTATTAAGACAAAATAGGGTATAATACAATATAAGTTTAACTTTAAAAATTTTATTAGATCATCTTCATCAAAAATATTAATAATAATAAAAGTTAAAGGTAAAAATAACCAGTAAGATCTTAACCCTAAAAAATATGAAATAATTTCATCTTTATCAAATTCATATCCAATAAAACCAAATAGCGATATAGATAAAATTATAAATATAAACAATTTTGAATATTTTAAGTTAAATATTAAATTTTGTTTAAGAGCTAATAAGTATATTATTATTAACAAAAAATCTTTGATGAAATAAATTTCACTACTTAGGCTGGAAAAAAACCATTTTCTTAAAACGCCCTCCAAAATCATATAAAAGAAAAAAAACATCATAATTTTTTTCATAAATAAATTTTGATTAGTCATATACTTTTTTTAATTTTAATTTATAAATAAATTTTTTAAATTTTTTTCATATAATTCCCAGGAATATTTTTTTGAATTCAAATAAGAGTTTTCTGCAATCGAAAGTCTTAACTCTTCGTTGTCATATAAATTATTTAAAATTTCTTTTGTATTTTCTACATCTCCAATATCTGTTAAATAACCATTTTTCTTATGTTCAATTATATCTGTGCCACAAGTATTTAAAGTTGTTATAGTTGGTAAACTGCAAGACATAGACTCTAATATAACTTGTCCAAAACCTTCAAACAGTGAAGGAAATAAAAAAACGTGACTTTTTTTCATTTTATTTATAACTAGATTATTTGAAATTTGTCCTAAAAATTTACATCTATCGTCTCTAAAAAATTTATCAACTTGTTTTGAAATCATATAGGGTTTTTCTGGAACTGAACCAGCAACTTCTAGTTCCCATGGAAATTCTAAATCATTTAATATCTTTATTAGATAATGGATACCTTTTGATAGTATGGGTCTACCTACAAAAAGTATCTTAAATTTTTCGTTAAGTTGCCTCCTATTAATAATTTTTTTTTTGGGACAATTAACACCATATGGAATAATCCTTACATCCATTTCTATTTTTTTTGGTAACAATTTAAGACTTTGAGCAGTAAAGCTTGAGGCTACAATAACTTTATCTGACATTTCTATCTCCATATCTTTATCTAAACACTTATTTTCTGAAATAATTTCTAGTGAGCTTAAGTTCCAATCTGGATGCATCTTTAATTCATTTTCAATTATTTTTTTTTTTACTCGCCAATAAGGGCTAGTCAGATCATAAAAAGTTTTAATATTTTTTTTTTTTGCAACCTTAAAACTTTGTAATGCACAATCCTCATATGCATAAACCCCATTAATATAAGAATTGTTAAGATTTTTATTTAAATAATTTGAGACTTTTAAATCTAAATCCTTACTTATTGAATAAACTGAAAAAATACTATTATCGGTTGTATGTAAAGTTTTTAGTTTAAAAAAAATACATAATTGTCTAAAGAGTTCTTTAAAAATATTTAACTTTACTTTTTTATACTCAATATCATAGACTTTTTTTTTAAAAAAACCTAACTTACTTGAAAAAGCGAAAGTTGTCCAAAAACTATCCAAAAAGTTAAATTTTTCCAAAGATTTAACAACTTGAGAAGTATTTTGATTTCCATGAGGATGACTAATTACTATTTTCATTAATTTAAATTATTTCTTAAATTATTCATTATTAGAGATGCTGTTCTATTTAAAGCATATTTATTATAACTTTTATAACTTTCATTACTTATCTTTTGCATAATATTTCTTAAATTACTACCGACTTTAGATACATAATTGAAACCAGAAATAAACTCATTAGATCTTGATGTTCCCTCCTTGCAACAATTAATTATAACGAGACCGTGTGAGGCATATGCTGCTACAATCCCAGATTTTGTCATTTGTCCTACTGGATAAAATACCAATCCAACTTTTGAATTTTTTAGAAGATTTGAAATGTAACTTTTGGACTTAATTCCTATGCTATTAATGTTTATATTTTTAAAAAAAATTGACTTTGAAATATCTACTTTTGGACCAATATCAATAATTTCATTAATAGACATTTTCTTTAATAAAACTTCGTATTTATTTATATTTAACAAAATATCCTTATATAATATTTTTTTTTGATAAATATTTCCAAATATTATTGCTTTATTTTTTCTATTTTTTATTTTTTTATTTTTTTTAAGCTCCCCAACATTGGAAAAAACATTTGTATAAATTATTTTTTTTTTTTATTTAAAGATGAAAGGATAGATTTATTTTGTTTTGATGTTACAATAGATATATCACTTAACTCAAATAATTTTTTAGCCAAATATTTTTGAAAAAACGAAGTCCAAAAAGACATTCTATAAAATGGGCCAGTTGCATAAATCTCATGAAATATTACAATCAATTTACTGTTACTTTTCTTTTGTTTCCACTTTTCTAATGAATTAATCAAACTAAAACAAAGACCTCGAGAGGCGTACCCATAACCACTATAATGTAATATTACATTTTGAGAATTATTTTTTTCAAGTAATGAGTGGAGATTTTTATTTTTTTTTCCAAATATTATTTGTTTGTTGTTTTTATTATCTAAATAATCTGAAATAAAAATTATAGATTTAATCTTCTTTTTTTTTAAATAGTCACTTAAAGTTTTTGCATAATATCCCACTCCACCAATATTAGGAGGAAATGTTGGACAAATTTGTATTATATTTTTCATAAAATATATTATGTTAAAGTATTTACTAGAATATCCAGTTTAAACATATAATTCTTTGATTATAAATCGCCACTTAAATTTGCATATAATCTTTTAGTTGTATAAAAAGAACTCTTTAATTATAATCAACTAATTTAAAATGGATTACATTCTAACAATAGTAAACGAAGTTACAATCTATTTGCCTAGATTTCTATTTATAATGTTTGTACTAATTTGCTTTTCTTTATTTGTTAGATTTGTACTTCAATTAGTTGGGCAAGTATGGATTACTACTACAGCTCACACCACAACTTTAGTAATGTTGCCAATTATTACTTTTATCATCACTAAGGTAATTTCTGGAAATATTGCTCTCTCACTTGGCATGGTTGGAGCTTTATCAATAGTTCGTTTTAGAAATCCAGTTAGATCTCCATTAGAACTTACTGTCTATTTTTGTGCAATAACAATGGGAATAGCAGCTGGTGTCTCTTTAAAATGGCTAGTATTTTTAGGAGTCGCTATATTGTTAGCTTTATCAATTTTAATTTCGATTAATATTTTTTCTAAAAATTTTTTTAATAAACACTTTTTTACTACCTCATTTTCTGAAGGCAACTCTCTTAGTTCTTTAGAGATCAAATCTAACGCAGAAATTAATTGGCTTGATAGCAGTAGTCTTCTTACTTTGAAAAAAAAAATAGATAATGATTTTTTTTACACATTGACAACTAACAATTTTGAAGAGCTTAAGAAAATAGAAAATGAAATTTCTAAAAGTGAAAGTATTCTAAACTATCAACTTAATAAATAGGATTTGTAAATTGTTCTTTCGAATAATTTTTATTTTTATAATATTTTGCAATTTAAAAGTTTATGCTAAATGTAATTTTAAATCTGCAGACTTCATTGAAGAACTAAATAACCCAAGAAATATTACTAAAATTCAAATCACCACTCCTAAAATTAAGAAATTTAGAAAAAATCAATTGAAAATATTGGTTTCAAACAATTATGTCATTCCTAAAAAGTTTAAGAAATATCAAAAATCTAAAGTTATAGTTTACTATACTTTTGGTAAGTGTCATTACGAAGGAAAAATTAGACAACATGGAGATTGGAATGACCATATTATACTTGATGCTGGTACAATAAAAAGTTCCGTTAGAGTTAATTTAAAGGAAGGTAATATTTTGAACGCAGTTAGATTTTCTCTATTATTACCAAATACGAGATATGACCTTAATGAGATACTTGGGTCATTACTTTTAAAAAGTATCGGTTTCATTGTACCAGAAACCTTTCAAGTAAAAACTGATATCAATGGTGTTAAAGCTGTAATGCTCTTTCAAGAAGTTGTTAGAAAAGAACTCTTGGAGAGAAACAATAGAAGAGAAGGCCCCATATTAGAAGGAGATGAAAGTATTCTTTGGGGTGATAATTATATTATTAATGAAAATCATGAATTATCTTTTTCCAGAGTACAGAATGAAAAATGGTTTTTAAAAGGAAAAAATACTGCAAAAATAACAATGGAGGCATTTCATAAACTACAAAATTCTTATCTTGAGCACTGGCATAACAAAGAAGATTTAAAAAGAATTATAATGAACCCTAACTCTAGAAATAATGAAATATTCTCAAAGTATTTTTTTTCTTTACTAGCATTGAAAGGTGAGCATGCCCTTTATGCTCATAACAGAAAATTTTATTTCAACCCCATTACAAAAATTTTTGAGCCTATATATTATGATGGAAATTTATCCTTACAAAAGAAAACTAAGGAAGATGATCATATTATTAATAAAGAAAAAATTCTTGCTGCAAAAAATTTTTATAAAATAAATAAATCAAATTTTAAAAAAAATTTTTCCAATTTAAATAATAAAGATGAAGTTTTTAGTAACTTTCTAGATCGTATTCAAATAGATGAAAAAAAAGCACTAATATTCTTTGAAAAATCTTTAAGTAATATTAAATCTAATGAAAACATTATTAAGTCTATAATTGACTCAACTGAATATAATGATTCATGGACAAGAAATATAAAAAAGGATTATGATAGATATTTATTAAAATTGTCTCTTTTTCCCAATTTAAAACAGACAACAATTCTTAAAATATCCGATGATAGTCAAAAATTTGACTCTCTAAGTTCTGATAATAAAAATTTTATTTTCACGAAAAAAGAGGTAGCAGATATTATTTCAAAAAATAGGCTCAACGATCATCGATATGTTTATGTTCCAAATCAAGAGTATAATGAAAAATTATATGTTGATTTTAAAAAAGTTTCTAATTTTTCTAATGGATATTTAAAGCATTCAAAAACTCTTTTTGTAAAAATTGATTACGAAACTAAATTTATAAATCTTAAACAGAGTAATCCAGACGACTGGATATTGTTTGTTGGTACTGATATGGATGAATGGACAATATTATTTAAAGGTGTAGAAACAAACAAAAATGATTTTAATTTTGAACGAATAAACAATTATGGTTTAACGGGTTGTTTAAACTTTTACAAATCAACTTTTAATAATTCTTCTATTAAAGTTAATAATGGAAAATGTGAAGACAGTCTAAATATTGTAAATTCTAAAGGCATGATTGAAAATATTGAGATAACTAATTCCTTTTCTGATGGTTTAGATGTTGATTTTTCAGATATTAACTTTGGTAATGTATCAATAATAAAATCTGGTAACGATTGTTTAGACGTGAGTGCTGGTAATTATAATATTACTAAAATAAATGCTATAAAATGTGGAGACAAAGGCGTTTCTGTTGGTGAAAAATCAAATATGAATATAGAGACATTAATTGTTTCTGATGCTTTTATTGGATTATCATCTAAAGATTTATCTACTACATCAGTTAAAAATACCATTCAGGAAAATGTTAAAAATTGTTTTGAGGTAACACAAAAAAAGCAAGAGTTTGGTGGATCTAAGCTTAATATCGGTTATTTAGATTGTAATAAGAATATCGTAGATATTAATTCAAGAATATTAGTTAATGAATTATGAGTTTTAGAAAAGAAAATAAATATAGACTTTCTTTTAGTGATTTGGCCACTGTTAAAAAACAGTTATTTCAAGCTGGAATGATTTTTTTGCATCCTTCTAGATTAATTAATAGCTGTTATTTTGATAATTCAGAACTTAAGTCATTTCATGAGTCTGAGGAAGGTGTTGTGCCAAGAAAAAAATTTAGAATACGTTGGTATAACAAATCAAATATTTTTACTAAAGAAATTAAAATTTCTTCGATAGAAGGAAGGTTTAAATATCAAAAAAAAATATTAAATATTCATAAGTCTGATGAATTATTTGATATTAAAATATTTGATAAATTATATGGTGAATTAATACCAGTTTTAATAATTAGCTACGAACGTGAATACTTTTCATTTAATGATTTACGTATCACATTTGATAAAAATATATCTTATACTTTTATAAAATCATTTTCTAAACCTACCTTTAAAGATAGTGAATGTGTTATGGAGGTCAAAGTTCCTATTGATTGTGATGATGGATATATAGAAAACCTCATACATCTACCAACTTCAAGATTTTCTAAATATACCAGAGGATATCTTTTAAAAGATAAAAAAATTTAATAAACAATTATTTTTAATAAATAAAAGATGTTTTTTGATCAAATTTGAGGTAATAAACATAGTCACAATTTAAAAAGTAAATTAAGTGAAAAAAACAGCTATTATAAAAGATATTATTAATTTTAAAGAAAAGAAAAAAGCTTATGCTTCAGCTGAAAAAATTAGATCAGTGGTTAAGGATATTCTTAAAGGAAAGCCTATCATAGTAGTTGACAGTATAGAAAGAGAAAATGAAGGAGACTTAGTTATTTCAGCGGAAAAAGCTAATATCGATAATGTGACCTTTTGTATGAGGTATGCCAGAGGATTAATGTGTGTGCCTTGTAATCATAAAATTCTTTCGAGATTAAAAATTCCAATGATGGTTAAAAAAACTAATGACAAATACGAAACACCTTTCACCGTTTCTGTTGACAGTATTAACACACATACTGGAATGTCAGTTTATGATAGATTAAAAACAATTGGTGCATTATTAGATGAAAAATCGAAGCCTAGTGATCTACAAAAACCTGGGCATTTGTTTCCTCTGAAACCAAGAAAAAAACTTTTGCTTGAAAGAAAAGGGCATACTGAATCATCAATAGAATTAATGAAGTTAGCCAAATTAAAAGAAATGGCAATAATTGTTGAAATAATCAATGATGATGGAACTATGGCTAAAGGAAAAACTCTAATATCTTTTGCCAAGAGACATAATCTACAGATCATATCCATTCAAGAAATTTATGATTTTGTATACTCTTAAGTTTTTTATATTTAATAAAATAATAAACTAAAATTAATGGATAACAAAAAGAAATTTTTAACCAGGGCTTATAATAAAATAGTATATAATAAAAAAAAATTTTCTGTAATAAAAACAAGTAAAGAAAAAAGATTATTAAATGAAATATATTATTTAGAAAATTTACCAGAAAATAAAAAAATATTTTTTCCTCAAATAATAAATACTAAAAAAAATAATAGATCTCACTATTCCCTTGAATTAGAATTTCTCCCTTATAATAATCTAGGTTTGGCAATGATTAGTAGTAAATTTAATAAAAAATATTGGACAGATACAGCTTTGGCAATAAATAATATTATTAAAAACTTCCAAGAAAAAAAAAAGAAGGCCAATTATGTAAACGATCAAATTCAAATGTTTATAAAGAAAACTGAAACTGAATATTTTCATTTCAAAAAATCAAAAAAAAAATTTCAAGAAATTTGCAATCTTGACAAAATTCATTTTAACAATAATATTTTTGATAATTTTGAATCTATTTGGCCAAGAATAAAAAAGAAAATTATAAAAAATAACATAAACCCTTATTTATCTTTTATTCACGGTGATTTTTGTTTTTCTAATATTTTAACAGAAAGAAACAATCTTGGAATTTCAATTAAATTAATTGATCCTCGTGGAAAATTTGGAACTTATTTTAATAAAGGTGACATATATTATGACTTAGCAAAAATTAGGCATTCCTTGAATGGTGGCTATGAATATCTCATCTATGATAAGTTTACATTAAATAAATTGAAAAATATGTATATTTTTAAATTTCACAATGATAATAACAAAAAAATTTTAAAAATATTTGATAAATATATTTTTAGTAAATATGATTATAATAAAATTAAACTAATTGAAGGAACTATATTTATTGGAATGTGTGCAAGGCACTATGATAATTCAAAAAGACAATTAGCTATGTATTTAACTGGTTTAAAAATTTTAAATGAAATTAAATAGGAAAAATATTATATGAATATAATTATTACAATGGCTGGAAGAGGCGCTAGATTTTCAGATGTTGGATATCCTATGCCAAAGCCACTTATAGAAGTTGAAAATAAGCATGTAATAGAATGGACTACTAGATCACTACCTTTTATTGAACATTATAATAAAAAAACTAAACAGGTTATACACTTTGCTGTTCGAAAAATTGATGATGAAAAGTTTTCTATTGGTTTAAGATTAAAGAAAATATATGGAAATAATATTAAAATACATTTGTTTGATAAAATGACGAGAGGAAATCTTGAAACAGCCTATATTGTTTCTCAAAAATTAAAAGAAAACATAAAAGATATTTTAATATTAGATAGCGATAATCATTACGATGGAAAAAATTTATTAAACTTTATAAATATTTTAAAATCATACAACTCTATTTTCTCTGTTTTATGTGATTTTGAACCTTTAGATAATAGTTCAAAATGGTGCTTTGCTATTAAAGAAGGTTATAAAGTTAAAAGTTTACTAGAAAAAGATGAAACAGCAATATCAAAAGGTGGCAAACCTCTTGTTGGTGTCTTTTACTTCAGTCAGTTAGACCATTTTAAAAAAACAGCAAAATTTATTATGAATCAAAATGAGCTAATAAAAGATGAATTCTTTATGTCTCAAGCTGTTAATTTATATTTAAAATCGAGTTTGCCTGTTTTTTCTTTAAACGTAAAAAACGTTGTACCATTAGGAACTCCTGGAGATATAATAAAAACCAGAGAACTAGAATATACAAAATTTTTAAAATCATGAGAATATGTATTGATCTAGATGGAACCATTTGTGAAAATAGAAAAAAATCTCAATCTTATGTTAATGTTCTACCAAAAAAAGATGCTATAAAAACTATCAAAAAGCTCAAAAAAAAAGGACATAAAATAATAATATTTACATCTCGACATATGAAAACATGCAATAATAACGTAGGAAAAATTTTAGCAAAACAAGGTTTGAACTTATTAAATTGGTTAAATAGTTATGAAATACCTTACGATGAAATTTGGTTTGGAAAGCCTTTAGCAGATATCTACATTGATGATAAAGCAAAAAAGTTCACAACTTGGCAAGATGTAAATAGAAATATAGTGCAAAAGAAAGGTAAATAAATATGAAATTTTTTTTTGATACTGCAGATAAAAATTATATTGATAATTTGTGGAATAAGTTAAGTATATCCGTAAATAAAGAACATGTTGCTGGTATTACAACTAACCCAAATGCTTTTTCGAAAATAAATGCAGATGATTTGAAAGCTTGGAAGAAAACTTCCCTTGATTTATGTAAACTTGTTAGTGAAATAAGAGGTGATAACAAAGGTGTAGTTTACGTTCAAATTCCAAATTCAAAAATGAGTCAAAAAGAAACTATTGACTGGGCTAATAGAATAATTGATTGGTCCGATGGTAATACAAAAATAGGTATGAAAATTGCACCTCATAAAAGAATGCTAGAGTTAAATGAAGAACTAAAAGATAAAATTGACCTGAATGTTACTGGTACAGCAGATTGTTCAACTGCTCTTATGTCCTTAAGTTATGGTGTAAGATATGTAAGTATTATACCTGGAAGAATGGAAGAAAAAGGTATTGACGCTAAAAATCAAATCGCTTACTTAAATCAAAGAAAAAAAGATAATTCTGAAATTATAACTGGAAGTATGAGAACATTAGATGGCCTGAAATGGGCTTTCGAGTATGGAACTGTACCCACAATAGGAACTAAAGTATGGGATTTAATCTTAGAAAAAGACTATGTTAATAAATTTATTTGTGATCCTAAAGAATTGGATCCAATTGATTTTTCACCCCATATAGACTCAAATATGACAAAATTAAGTGAGGATTTTTTTATTGGAATGAATAGTCTGGGTTTAAAAATCTATGAAGAAATTAAAAAAATTACTTAATAGTTTGCAGCTAAGAAATAATATCGATTTGATTTTTATTTAGCTAAATGACACAACATTTTTTTTCATATAGATTATTTATATGATCAATTAATTTGATTAAGCACAATTTATAAATTAATTAATAATTAATAATGAATACTAATTTTGAAAAAATCTTAAATAAGGAAATAACATTTGTTATACAAGGGCCAATCATTAAAGGAAGTGATATAAATAAAAAATCATCAGAGATTCATGAAAAATTTACTGAGGGACATATTAATGAGGTTGATGTAACTAAAAAGTCATGTGAGTCTATAAGAAAATATTTTCCAGAAAGTAAAATAATTTTATCAACATGGAAAAATTCAAATTCTGAAGATTTAAATTTTGATACAAAAATAGAGTCAGCAGACCCAGGAGCAACTAATTATTATTATAAAGATGAAAAAATAAAAAAATTAAATAATATAAATAGAATGCTTGTATCTTCATACAAAGGTTTAATTTCAGTAAAAACAAAATTTTCTGTAAAATTAAGAAGTGATATGTATTTTCAATCGAATAATTTATCAAAGTTATTGGGAATTATTAATTCATCAAATTGCTCTTATGCTAGAAAAAAAATAATTATACCTTCCAATATGGCACTTAACCCGGATAGGGAATATAAGCTCCTTTTTCATCCAAGCGATACATTTTTTGCTGGTTTGACAGAGGATTTAGTTGATTTATTTAATATTCCTTTAATGGATGATGAACAAATGACATATTTTAAAAATAATAAAAATGATATTGAGCATGATTCACCAATTTTAGGAAGATATACAGGTGAGCAATACTTATTTTATTCTTATATTAAAAACAAAATTAAAATAAATTTTGAAAATGCATTTGATTTTAGTAAAGAAAATAAATTAATTCATGATAAGGTTTTTTCAAATTTATTTGCTATGTTTCGAACTTCTAAAATAGGTCTTAATTGTTACAAATTTCCTATGAGTTTTTTTTCTAGTACATCATATTATGCTTACACTGAATACGAATTTAATAAACTTTCTGGTAAACAAAACTTAATTGATTTTGAGAGATTGTTATCAAATATTATAAAGATTTTAAAATTAATAATATTATTTTTCTCAAAAAACCTTTATTCAAAAATAAAGAATTATTTTATTAAAAAAATTTAATTATATTTTGTTCATTATAATAATCTAAAATATAATCTGAACAAATCCTATCACAAATAAAATTCTTAACTTTATTCATCTCCATTCATCTTATCAAGATTTCTACGTTGTAATACATAACATTTATTACAAAATACTTTATTAAAAATATTTACACTTATCTAATAAAGCTTTTTTAAATGATAAAATAATATTTTGATTGAATTAAATATAATAAAGTTTAAATAAGCTAAATGGAAATATCAGTTGTTCTTCCGTGTTTAAATGAGTCTGAAACACTCGGTATATGTATTAAAAAGGCAAAAAAGCAAATTAAAAATCTTAGCATTAAAGGTGAAATAATTGTTGCTGACAATGGAAGTAGTGATGGGTCTATTAAAATTGCAAAAAAATTAGGTGCAACTGTAATTAACGTAAAAAATAAAGGATATGGAAATGTTCTAAGAGCTGGAATAAGAAAATCTAAAGGAAAATTTATTCTAATCGCTGACTCTGATGACAGTTATAATCTCAACGATCTACCAAAATTTTATAAAAAAATAAATGAAGGCTTTGATATAATTCAAGGATGTAGACTGCCAACAGGCGGTGGTAAAATTATGTCAGGTGCAATGCCTATCTCACACAAATATATTGGTAATCCACTATTTTCTTTTTTAACTAAAATTTTGTATAAAATACCTTTTAATGATGTTTATTGTGGAATGAAGATATTAAGAAAAGATTTTTTTAAAAAGATTAATTTTTTTTCTACAGGTATGGTTTTCTGTTTAGAAATTTTGATTAAATCAAAAATTAATGATGCAAAAATGGGTGAAATACCAATCACCCTTTTTAAGGATGGTAGAAAAGTTGCAAAAAGCCATTTAAAAACAATCTCAGATGGATTAAAAACCTTAAAGTTTATTATGATTTGCAGTCCTAAACTTTTGTTCTTTATCCCAAGTGGAATATTTTTATTTTTAATGGCAATAATTACTTTTATTAACTTAAACTTTTTTATTTTTGAAACAAAAAAATTGATCTTAACTAACTTTTTACTAATATTTTTGTCAGTTCAATTTTTTATGCTTGGAATATATTCTACATTAAGAGCTAAACAAATATGTATATATAAGGGCGATTTATTAAGTAAATTTTTTAAATTATTTAAATTGAGATTAGCAATATTCATTGGTTTGATAATGATAATTTCACCTATAGCTACTAATATTTTAAATTTAACATATTTTGAAGAAAATTATAACTTTATCTTTTCAAGTTTAATTGCGTTATTAGGTATAAATATAATAGCAAATTCTTTTTTTGTTTCTCTTTTAGAAATTGATGAAAATAATTAAACTTAGAATTATTTGATTATTACATTCTTGAAAACTTGCCACCATTTACATTTATTACTGTATTCGTCACATAGTCAGTATTATTAAATGACAAATCGTAAATTAATTTTGAAATTTCCTTGGCATATAATCCTCTTTTTTTTGGATTATTAATTATAGATTTACGTACATTTTTTATATCTTTTCGTTTTAAAGTCATTTTACCATCAATGATAGTAGAAGGTGCTATACAAATTAACTGCTGGCCTTTATTAAAAATTTTTCTTTCTTCGACGTATTTATTAATTGATGATTTTGATAATCCGTAAATAATATCATACGAACCCTTTATACCACTCTCTGATCCAATTATAAATATTCTGGCTTTTGGATTGTATTTTAAAGAAGTTTCGCAAATTTTTATTTTAGATAATAAATTTATATTTAGCTGATTGTGAATTTCTTTATTACTTTTTGATAAATGTTTTTTATTACTTAATATAGAATGACATAAAAATATCTTGTCACATTTTTTAATTAAATCAATTTTTTCTTTATCAAAATCTAAGTTTGAAAAATCCCACTCTTCTCTTTTTGGACAATAAATAGTGTATTTATTTGATATCAATTTTTTTAAATAAAAACCAATTCTTGAAGTGCCTCCAGTAATCAATATATTTTTATACATTTTAAAACCTCTTCAAAAGCGAAAAATACATGATCAATTTTACCTGGCATTACATTTATAAAATTATTATTATTTTTAACTATACATAAACGTGCATCTTTCTTATTTTTAATAATAGTCCTTATCATATGTAAATTTTTAATAAATTTAAAGTTGTTTTTAAATTTTGGATAGAATTTAAGAAAACCTCTTGTCAGACTCTCTTTTATTTTTTTTTTATTTTTTAATTTAAAGTTTGAGTATGATTTTTCTACTTTTTGATAATCTTTAGAAGTTAATAATCTAGAATTTTTAACAGAGTATAATGAAAATAAATCCTTGCTCCACCTTATCAATGTATAGTAAGGACCATCCATAATTGTATAAGATTTATGATTCTTATTTTTAGGCTTATATAATGATATTACACAATGTTCGTATGTTAAATCTAGCTTATTTAATTTAAAAGATTGTTGCCCTGTGCAATTAACAACATAATCGTATAGTTCATTATTTATTTTATATTTTTTCTTAACTCTAGATATTTTTTTTATTTCATGATTCAAATAAATATTCTTTTTTAACTTTCTAAAAAAAAATTTTTTTGCTTTATGGTTGTCAATTCGTCTTTCATTTGTATTATACAATTTAACAACATTTCTTAAACCAGTCTTGGAGATTTCATATTCTTTAAATTTTAATTTTGATTTAATCATTGAATTTTTAAAAGTATTAGAATTTATTTTATTTGCTTTATCATCCGCAATTGCATAAATGTTTTCTTTTAATTCAGCAGATAAATTAGGATATTGTTTAATAAATTTTTTATATCCATTACTAGACATTTTTCTAGTTTTATAAGATCTTGGATAATGAAAGCCTAGATGTAATCTATTAGTATTATTACCAGAAGCATTTTCAAAAATATCTTTTCCTTTTTCAAAAATTTGAATATTAAAATTCTTTTTTTTTAGTTTATAACCTATATGGCATCCAAACCATCCTGCACCAATAATTGCAATTTTAATTTTTCTATTTAACACAATTCATTATATTTTTATAATTAAACTCAAATATAGAAACTGAATAGTTTAAACCTCTATTTAATGGATTTCTGGTGCTTGTAATAAACATAGGAGACTGTAAATATTTATTACCAATACAATTTTTCATCACTGTAATCAATTGCGAATTTTCTATTAATACAATGTAGTTAATTTTCTTTTCTTCTATTGTTTTTAAATACCCAGTTAAATCATTTTTTGAAATACCAAATGATAACCAGTCTGAGGATACAAATTCATTTTTATATAAAGCATTTGATCTTAATCCAGAAATTAATTTTGCATCATCCGGCAATACCTTATTAACCCATTTAATGGCGGCATATCTAAATGAAGTTTTAACCATAAATTTATCTCTATATTCGTTAGAAAAAATTGAAGGAAATGAAATCGTTGCAAAATAAAGTGCCATACAAAAAACTGCAAGAAATTGAATTAAAATTATTTTTGAAAAAAAAATATAATTAACTTTTTTGTCATCTACAAAGTAAACACCCACTGCAAGCCATAAAATAAACTCGTAATATATTCTAGCCTCATTCATGCTAAGAAAATAGTGCAAAACAATAGTTAAAAGAGTTATTACAATAATTATATTTGTTTCTTTTTTATTTCTAAAAATAAAAAACAATATAAAAAACTGAAACCCTAAAATAGATGAAATAGAACTAATTGAATTTGGTAAAATTAGATTGAAAGGGTATACATAATTAAAATTTTCTGTATAGTTTTGTAAGGATTTAATTGCCTCCATAGGCATTGATAGAAAAATATTTTGAAAACTAAAATTATCTAATTGAGTATAATTCCAAATGAATGTCGGACCAAAAAAAATTACAGATAAAATTAAACTAAAAATAACAATTTCAATTTTATTATTCATAAATGATTTTAAAAAAAGAAATGTACCAATAATTGAACCAGATAATAAAAATGATAATTTAAATTGAGAAGCACCCATCAGCAAAATGCCAATAAATATGAAATCAACACTTTCAATTTTTTTTTTTTCTAAAATAATGAATAAAGCTGTGGCTGTTAAAACTTGAGGAAATAATAAAAATTTAGGCCCCGAAATAAGTTGTAATAAAGTTGGTGAAGAAAGAATAAAGATATACAAAAATAATAATTTTTTTTTACTTTGGACTCTTTCTTTTAAAAATAATAAAAAAAATATTAAAGAAAACAATTGCAATAATGTACCAAAATTATCAGTACCTAAAAAAATAGCTAAAGAGTTTACAAACTCACCATTGCCTGCTGATGCTCCATGAACCCAGAGATAAGGGCTCGGAACTTCATTAAAATTTAGTAGATATAATGGCACACCATAATGGTAATCTAAAGCATCTGCCATTGTTGGGGGTGCAATTGATATAATAAAAAATGCAAATAAAATTAATAAAATTAATATTTCAAAAATGTTCCTTGGTATATAAAATTTATTTTCATTAATTAAATTATAAAAAAATTTTAAATTATAGATTCCAGCAAGAAATATTGATAATGAGAAAATTAAATTAATTTGTTTAAATAGACCAATATATGAAAAAATTTTTATTATTTGAGAAAAAAAAATAATACTTATCAGTAAATTTAATAATAAATTATCGTATTTTTTAAAAATTTTTGTATTAATTATTTTTCCACAATAAACAAATCCAGAGATAAAAATAAATGATATTATTGTTTGAACAAATCCTACATATAAAGGTTCTATTAAGATGTTCATAAAATAATATTAAAGACATTATTAGAAGTAATATTGTAATTTATAATTTCATTTTTTCTTAGCATTCTTTAAATATTTTTAAAAAATTTTCTCATATAGATCAAAATATTGTTTTTTAAAAAACTTAGGATTATAATTTAATGAATTTATATAACCTTTTTTAATTATAGTTTCTCTAAATTTTGAATCAAAACATATTTTGTTTAATCTTTTTCTTATATCATTAATATTTTTTGGATTTACTAACATAGCACTTTTATTCGCTATTTCTCTCATTGGGGAGATATTGCTCGTTATTACAGGTACACACATTCTTTGTGCTTCTATTATTGGAAGTCCAAAACCTTCGTATAATGAGGGGAATAACAAAACTCTTGCCTGATTATAACAATTTATAAGTTTTGCCTCAGATATATTAATATAGTTTTTATAATTAATTTTATTCTCTTTTAAATATCTGACCTGATTTTCATTAATTTTACCAATTATTATAGCTTCTATTTTAATATCTTTAATAGAAATTAATATTCTATCCAAATTTTTATTTTTAGTAGTGCCTATTATTAAAATTTTATTTTTTTTTACTTTTTTGTTTAATTTATAATTTCCATCTGGCAAGAAATTAGAGATCACATGTATTTTTTTATTAATGTTGATAAATTTTTTTAACTCTTTTTTTGAAAAATTAGAGACTGTTGTTACATATTTTGAGTTTTTAATTGGTAAGTAAAACCAAAAATATCTATATATTTTTTTTTAAAACCAGAGAGACGTCTTAGACTATAACAATCATGAAAAGTATTTATTGTTTTATTCTTGTTTAAAAATAAAGAAATAAAATTGATATCTCCTGAAATATGATTTATGTCTCCTTGATTAAAAAATGCCCAAAAACAATTAAAGACTCTTTTAAAAAAACCACTACTATGAAAAGGGCAAATTAAAAATTTGAATTTAAAATTATTATCTTTATCTTTTTTTATTGTTTGAAATAGTTTTTCAACACTATGATTTTCAAATTTGTATGGCTTTCTTAAAAAAATATGAACATTAATCTTATCTGTTTTATTCATTAATTAAAGTATTCTATCTATAAATTTTAATTTATTTCTTTATTTAAATTTAATTATTTTTGAATTTTGAATTTTATAAATATGATCACATCTTTTTAAATTACTCAATTTATGAGTTATAATTATTGATGTATGGCGCTTTCTACTCAAACTAAATATCGTATTTAAAACATTTTTTTCAGATTCGGAGTCTAATGAACTGGTGGCTTCATCAAAAATTATTAATTTAGATTTTTTATATAATGCTCTAGCAATAGCTAAACGTTGTCTTTGCCCTGTTGACATTGTAAAACCTTTTTCACCAATTAAACTAAAATATTTATCGTCTTTATCTTCAATAAATTCCTTTATTTGAGCTTTTTCTGCTGCCTCTTTTACTTTGGCAAGCTTAATCTTATTTTTTTCCTTACCAAATGCTATATTCTCAGCAATTGTTTGATCAGTTATAAATATATTTTGGGGAACACTTGCTACATTTAAAAACCATGAATGTTTTTTTTTAGATATTAATGTTCCATCTACCAAAATTTTTCCTTTCGTAGGATCTAATAAACCTAATATTAAATCAGCTAAAGTACTTTTTCCTGAACCACTTTTACCTATAATACCAATCCTGGATCCTGCGGTAATGTTTATATTAATATCTTTAAGAACTAATGTACCGTTTGATGCATACGAAAAAGAAACATTTTTAATTGAAATTGAATTTTTAAATTCAATAGGATTTATTTTTTTTTTATTTATGGGTGTTGTAGGTTTATTAATAAAATCATGAATAAATCTTATTGCTGGGGTTGCATCTACATTGCTCATATGTCCAACATAAAGTTGATTTAAAATCGGTAGTATTCTTTGCGATGCCACAGCAAGTACAGCAATAATTGGTAATAGCTTTTCCAAAGAGCTATAATTACCTGCATTAAAAATTATTATAATTCCTATACTAGATAGTAAAAAAGTTTCTATTATAGGTCTAGGTGCAACAAAAAAAAATCTATTTTCTTCAACACCCCTAAGCAATTTAGAATATGATTTTAAAAATATAGTATTATAAAAATTTTGGTAATTATTTATTAAAATATCTCTATATCCATTAAAAGTTTCCCTTACAATTTTTAAATTTGTTGCTTGTTCATTTGAAACATTAGTAGCATTTAAAAACATTCTTTTTTTAAAAATGAAAATTACAAATAAGTATATAGCCAAAAAAAATAATGTAGCAGAAATAGTTATCTTTAAATTTATATAGGATAGAACTAAAAAAATAAAAATAAACGTAGTAAAATTATAAGCCATCAGAAGGGTATTATAAACACTATTGTTAACGATCGGCATTTTTTGAAAAATACTTAGGGAGTCATTTGTATTCTTTGAAAATAAATTTTTGTACTCTTGGAAAATTATTTTTTGGTAACATAAACTGGTAATATTTTTTCCAAAAAAATATACAAACCTAGTTATTAAGTATTGAAAAAATAATCTAAAAAAACCTGAAACAATACAGGTTAAGATAAAAAAAAAACTGAAATATAAAACTAATTCATTATTACTTTCAACATTTAGAAAATTTATAAAAAAATCAAAGAAATAGTTACCAGAATAATAAGTTGGATCCATAAAAGCTTTTATTAAAACATACAAAAAAGCAAGTAATGATATTTCGAAGAACGCTGAAAAAAAGAGAAAAAGAGAAAGAATGAATATATACAACTTTCGTAATCCTGAGAGTAGAAAAGTTAGTTTATATAACGTCTTGTAAAACGTACTTAAAGAAGTTAGTTTATTAAAAATATTTTCCATAAATTATGTAGTTAATGTTGTGTAAATTGAAATACATTATATAAATTTATGCATTTAACTATGATCATTCCTTACAATTGGTTATTAATTTTAATTTTAATTAACTTAGTATCATTTATTATATATTTTAAAACAGCAAAAAAATTTGGATTTGTAGATAATTCAAAGAAATTTAAAAATCCAAAAACCGTTACATCTGCAGGATTAGTAATATATTTAAATTTTTGTATTTCATTTATTGGGGTTTTAATAATTGATGAAAAGAATATTATAAATTTTCCAAATAATTATTTATATAGTTTCATCAGTTTATCAACTCTTGTTTTTATATCTGCATTAGATGACAAAAATCCTATAGATCCAAAAATAAGATTATTTTTTCAACTTGTTTGCATATATATTTCATTAACATCTATTTCCTTATATGAACTTAACATTCCATTGAAAGTTTCAATTGGAATTTGTTTACTAATTTGGGTTTATATTTTAAATATTACTAACTTTACTGATGGCTCAGATGGTTTTTTAGTTACAAATTCAATTTTTGTTTTCTCAAATATAATACTTTTAAACTATTTAAATGAAATAAATATTTTTTCAAATTATTTAGGTATTATAATTTTACCTTCTTTGTTTATTTTTCTTTTTTTTAATAAACCAACTGCAAAAATGTATCTCGGGGACAGTGGAAGTATTTTAATTGGATACTTAAATGGTTTTCTATTTTTAGAATTATTGATTCTCTATAAATTTAACTTGGCTATTTCATTATTAATTTATCCAATAATAGATTGTACAATTGCTTTAATCAAAAAAACTTTTGCAGGAAAACTACCTTGGACAGACACATCAAATTACAGTTTTTTACAACCAACAATTAAAAAAAATCAAAATAAATATTTCGTATTTTATATAAATTTACTTTTTAACTTATTAAATAGTTTATTGATTTTTGTTCAAATTAAATTTGGGTGGTACTATATTTTTATTAATGTGATTTTAACTTTAATTACAATGAAAATTTATGAAAAAAAAATTAATTGAAATTTACACAGTCTGGAAATTTTGAATAGTCGAGATGGTAAATATATGCATCATAATATTCATTATTTGTGTTAAAGATATTTCTGGTTTCATTAAATCCAACTTTTAGCTTCTTTTTAAACAAACCATTTGTACAATTAAAAAAATTATACGAATAAAATTGATAACTTTTGTCGTATCCATAAAATAAAATATACTTTGGTTTTTCTTTTTTTATTTCATCAATTAGGTAAATTTTTTCAGTATTACTCAAATTTTTTGAGTGGAAGGCCATTTCAAAAAAAATAGTTTTATTTTTTGAAAAAAAAGTTGATCTGTGATTAGTAAGAAATATCGAATTTTTAGGAAGAACAGAATTTGTCCAATTATAGAGATTATAGCCATTAGCATATTTAGATAGTGTTTTCTTATTTAAATTTTCTGAAAGAATTCCTGGTGCCAGGCTTATATTTCCAACTATTAAAATTGATAAAACAAAAATTGATTGAATCAAAATTAAAAAATTAAAAATCTTAAAGGTATATGTCTTCTTTATTTTTTCTAAAATAATACAAAAAAATAATACTGATAAAAAATATATTTCTAGGTAAAACCTGGGTGTTTTTTGGCCTAAAATAGAATAAATAATTAGAAAAATTGATAAAAGTAATAATAATTTTTTTTTATTCTTAAAATCATATTTAATTAAAAAAATAATTCCAAAACATCCCACGCCAATGAACTGGGTAAGATCTGATATTGACAAAGGAATTAAGAGAGATAGTGGAAATTTATTATTAAGATAATTTTTTGCTGAGATAAAAACCTCATCATAACCAGCTATATTTAGTGGAAATGGATTAATCAAAAAATTATAAAAAGGGTAACTATAAACACTTTGCTTCCATAGGGGATATGGCATTAATCCAATAATTGATAAAAGTATAAAAATAACAAATATTTTAAAAAAAAATTTTTCTTTTCTAATTAATATTAAAAAACTTAAAATTATTAAAAAAAAACTTAAAGAAAAAGAAATTTTAGTCTGAACAGCAACTATGCAAACCAAAATAGAAATATAAAAATTTTTTACTAGAAACTTTTTTTGCTTATCATAATTTATACTTAGCAATAATAATGAATAACTTAAAAAAATAAGACTTATTGAAAATAATTGAGATTTAACAGAAGATACTAAAAATACTAAAACTGGGCATGAAAGAATGCTTAAATAGATAAATTGTTTTAAATAATCATCTGCATTAAATTTTTCACAAAATTTCTTTAAAATTCCTAATATAGAAACTATTGCAACAATATTAATCAAACTATTAAAATTATATGCATTTATTGATAATGCAAAAGTATTTAACAATTCTCCAGCACCAACTAAACTATTTGAACTATCAAAATGAAAAGATGGAAATTTACCATTTAACAATATGTATTTTGCTGAGCTCAAATGATAGGCAACAGAGTCTCCACTTGTAATTGGGCTTATAGATAATAAAAAATATAAAATGATAAATAAAAAATAGAAATGATTTATACTTATAATATCAATCGTTAAAATTTTTTTAAAAATAATTTTTTTTAAAAAAAAATAGTTATTATAAAAATTATAGATACCAAGAACAGTTATTATCGAGGAAATAACAGTAAAAAATTGATATCTAAAAAATCCTAAAAAGAATATTGGGTAAATTATAAAAATAAAAACAGCAATTCCTACTACTGAATTTTGATATATAGGATCAGAAATTTTTTTTATATTTTTATCAAATTTAAAATAAGTAAGAAATAATTGACCAACATAATAAAAACCTGAAAGAAAAAGAATAGAGATCAATAGATAGAGCAGTTGCATTTAAATTAATTTTTTTTTTTTAAAAAAGAATATTATTAAATATATAAAAGCTATATTTATGCTTGCGATCAAATGTTTTGATGTTGCCCAGGCAATAATATGTGGTAATAAATTAAGTCCAATAATGATAACAAAATAAAGATTTTCTTTAACTAGAACTCTATTTCTAATATCACTGAATAAATTAATCAAAACTAAAATAATTGATGTATTAAAAATTATTTTTCCAATAACAGAAGAAACCCTCAGACTATTATCATAATTACCATTTTTATCTGGAAAAGATCCATCTCGGTTCACTCCAAATAAAATAAATTTTACCTTTTTAACACAATCTTTTAAGTATATTGGAAAATTATTTCTTAAATATGCTTTATTTTTTTTATCATAATACTTATACCAATCCCATTCTGAGCTGAAAGTCTGCCCTAAATCTTCTTTAGGTATTAGATCAGTAGATTTTTCTGGATAGTAGTTACTGAATTGTTTGTTAAAAACAGTAGCTAAAACATATGCATTATTTGATGCCCCAGCACTTCCAAAAGGAAATTTTCCAGTATTTATAAATCCAAAATACCCCCAAATTAAAATTGCTGACAACGATGTCACAAAAGGTAACAACCTTAGAATTAAGCTAGTTTGTTTTTCAAAAATTAAAATTACTATAGGTATGATCAAAACAATTGAGAACATAGATGTTTTGGTAAAGTATAAAATAAATAAAACAATTGACGTAATATAAAAACGAAATTTATTTTTAGAAACTAATGATAAAAATAATATAGGCAAAAAAATTGCAATTAAATTATCCTCATAAACATAGTTTAAAGCAACTGAAAAATTATAAGGAATACAAATCGGAACAGCTAAAATAAAATAAAATAAAATTTTATTTTTAAAATCTTTAGTTAAAAGATATGAAAATAAAAAATAAATTGAAAATACAATTATATTTTTAAAAATTAAAATAAAAAAATAATTTAACGAAATTTTACTTAAGAATAAAATTAGAAAAGGTACAGCGGGAAGTTTTTGTAAATAATATTTTATACCATTAACTGTATGATGATAACCGTTTGAATTAAACAAGTTATAGATTAATTCTCCAAACTCAAAGGTTATATTTTTTAAAATAATGTTGTTATGTATATCCATTACTTCAAATTTACTTGAAAACATGTATGCAAATAAAAAAGAGCAAAAAGCTATTACAAAAATATAAAATAAATAAATAAATAAAATTATTTTTAAAGTATGATTATGATCATTTAAAAATTTAATATCTTTAAGTATAATCATTTTTATTTAATAAACTTTTCCCAAAATACTGAGTCTTTTAATATACTTGTAATATTTTTTTTTATCTTCCAATCAAGTATTTTCTTTGCCTTTAAGCTTGACGCTAATAATATGTTTGGTTCCCCCATCTTTTTGACTTTAAATTTAAAATAAATTTTTTTATTCAAAATTTTTTCTATTTTCTTTAATATTGATAGTGAACTCTCACCAATTTGAGAGCCTAAATTAAAAATTTCATAGTTTTTCTTTGATTTGCTTAGGTAGCTAAGAGATTTAATAATTGCTAAAGCAATATCTTCTACGTGAATATAGTCTCTGACTCCAGTTCCGTCTATTGTTTTAAATTTATTATAAATATAAATATTCTTTTTTTTAAATAAATTATTTAATATGATTGGTATTAAATGTTCTGGTGGATTTTTATCCTCCCCTAGTTTAAGTTTAATACTAGCGCCAGATGCATTAAAAAATCGTAAAATAATTGATTTACAAATTAAGTTGGATTTTCTAATAATGTATTCTTCTGCTTTTAGTTTACTCTTACCATAGTGTGAAATCGGTAAAATTTTATCATTTTCTTTAATTGGAATTTTTTTTGGATTTCCATATACTGATGCTGTACTAGCAAAAACAAACTTTTTAATTCTGTATTTATTAATACAATCTACCAAGTGTTTTGTTGCTAAATAATTATTTTCATTAAATTTTCTAAAATTTTTATCTCTTAAGTTTGTATAACCAGCAAGATGTACCACTTCATCAATTTTATTTTTTTCAAAAAAATTATTTAATTTATATTTATCACTTAAATTAAATTGATTAAATTTATGACACCTTAAGTATTTTTTTTTGCCGCTTGATAAGTTGTCAATTACAAAAACTTTAATACTTTTGTAGTATTTTTTTTTTATAATTGAACATAATACTGAGCCAATATAGCCAGCTCCACCAGTAATTAATATATTTTTTTTTCTAATCAATCTCTTCATCTATAATAAAACTAGGTCTATTCTTAATCTCAAAATGAATCCTTCCAACATATTCACTTACTAATCCTAGGAGAAAAAAAATTATTATATTGAAGAAAGAGACTATTAAAAAAATGCTTGTCCACCCTGGCACAACATTATTCAATAAATAGGAAACAAGTGCGTAGATTGATAAAAATATAAAAATTAATGACATAAAAATACTTAAGAAAAAAGATAGTCTCATTGGATAATTAGAAAAACTCAAAATTCCATCCAGAGCAAAATTAATCATTTTTTTTATACTCCATCCTGTAACTCCCTTAGATCTATTGGATCTATTAAAGAGAACTTTGTCTGACTTAAAGCCTAGCCAAGGTATAAGACCTCTATAAAATGGATTTTGTTCCTTAAATTTTTTAAGTTGATATAAAACTTTTTTATCAAAAATTCTAAAGTCTGATGTGCTTTCAGGGATTTTAATTTCTGCGAGAAAGTTAAAAGTTTTGTAAAATAATTTAGATGTAAATTTTTTAAAAATATCTTCGTTAGATTTATTTCTTTGCGCATAAATAATATTAACTTTTTCTGAAATAATCTTATTATACATTTCAAAAAGCAACTCTGGTGGATCTTGTAGGTCAACATCTAATATTAAAACATAATCCTCTTCTGCCTTTTTAATTCCAGCAAATAATGCATTTTGATGACCAAAATTTCTTGAAAATTTAATTCCAGACACATTATTATCTTTAGATTTTAACCTTTTAATTTCCTCCCAAGTTAAGTCAAATGATCCATCATCAATAAAATAAAATTTATAATCTATATTCAATTTTAGGATAACTTTTAAAATTCTATCATAAAAAGTTTTGATATTTTTTTCTTCGTTATAACAAGGAGCTATTATTCCAAGAGATTTTTTCATGAGTTTTACATTTTATTATAAATAAAAAACTTAAATATGATACTTAAAAAATATTTATTCAAACTAAAGACAGATTTTAAGTTATCAAGATTCACTTATTTTAATATAAGTGTTTTTTGAATTAAATAAGTTTTCTATATACTTTATAGTATTCATTAGATAATTTTTCTTTATTAAAATCATTAGCAATTTTAATAGCATTTTTTTTTTTTATAAAAAATTGTTTTTTTTTTGTATTAAAAATTTGATTTAAAACTAGTTTTAACTCTATTGATGAATAATTTATTAACCAACCGGCATTTTTATTTTGTATAACTTCCCAAGGTGTTTCATTTGTTGTTAATACTGGTAAACCACGAGATAAAGACTCTAGAATAACAATTCCAAAATTTTCATTTAAAGAAGGTAAAACTAAAAAATCATAATTATCAAAAAGCTTATTTTTTCTATTTGTATTTGAGATAGGTTTTAAAAATTTAATATTGGTTACACTATCACTTTCAATTTTATTTTTGTAATAGGTTTGATTGCCATAACCTACGATATCTAAATTCCAATCCTTATTTTTTAGCTCCTTCCAAGCTTCAATCAATATATCTAAACCTTTTTTTTTGTGTAATCTAGAAAGAAAAATGCATCTTTTATTCATTTTTTGTGAAATATCTTTTTTAATATCTTTTTTGTTTATTCCAAAAGGTAATACAACAGTTTTTGTTTTTAGATTTAGTTTTTTTAAATTCAATTCTTCATTTTTTGAAGCACAATGAATGATGTCAGCTTTTTGTAAAAAATTTTTTTGATATATATGCCACGCTAAAGTTTTTTTTATTTTTTTTTGAGATAATGACCAAGGTTCATAAAATCCCATAGGATGAATTATTATCTTTTTTCTTAATTTATGAGCTAGTAAACTAGCTTTAACATAAAAATATGTCCAACCACCAAAGATATGTATAATATCACATTTTTTAATTGTATTTTCTAAATTATTCTTATCACTATAAATTTTACTTTTTTTATGGATTACTATGTGATCAATATTTCTTAATTTACACATATCTATTATCCCCTTTATAGAGGAAAATTGCCCTCCGTATGAGGGACTAAAATTTTCTGAAATAAAACAAATTTTCATTTAATTTATCTATTTTTAAATATAAATCCTAAAATTTTGTATTTAATTATAAATTTAAATAGACTTATAAAAAACTCATTATATATTTTAAAAAAAGGACCATTTGCTCTTAAAGCAATAATTCTTTGTTCATTTAAAGCTATTATATAGTTTTTATAAGAATTACCCCCAATTCTAAAATAATATATAGAATTATCATTCCTAAAAAAAATTTTTTTATTTAAATATAATCTTAAAAACATTTCATAATCATTAGCAATTTTGAATTCTTTAAAATTAAATTTTTGATTATAAAAAATTTCAGTTTTTGCTATCCATCCAAATCCAGGCACTATAGTTTTATAATTGAGAGTACTAAAGTCATTCGACTGTGGAATTTTTTTTTCTATATTATCTTTAATTATTCCAAATTGTGGTAAAATTATATCGCATTTTTCATTGTTTATAGAGCAAATTAAATTTTCAATATAATTTTGATCACTTATAATATCATCTGATCCAATAACCGTGAAAAATTTAGATTTTATTTTTGATAAACACTTATTTATCCCATCAGCACAAGCCTCATCTTTTCTTGAAACAATTGTATGAGAAAAAGAAAACTTATTTAAAATCTCCAAAGTATTATCAGTCGAACCACCATCTGCTACAAAAACTTCAAAATCTTTAAATGTTTGTTTTTCAATAGATTTTAAACAGGGTTGTAAATGAGTTGCAGAATTTAATGTTGGTATAACAATCGTTAAAGTTTTAGTATTAGAATCCATAATAATTTTGTTTATTTAACAAGATCATAAATATTCACAAACTATGATTTTTTTTCTTTTACAAAGCACGTAATTGAATATCTACTTGTTTTTGCATAATCTTGAATTTGATTTACAAAATGAGGACTTGGATGAATATTATTATTCAATATATTGGCACAATTCCATTTTGGAAGTAAACCTAAAATAAGGGATTCTTCTTTGCCATGTAATATATTTAGTACTCCACCCCAATCCCACTTCCAGTTTTTATTCAATGAAATAGTCAAAGCATATCCTCCTGCATAACCGTCCATATGAATTCTAAAAAAATCTTTTTGTTTAAACTTATGACATCGTATATCTATTTCCAAGTTCTGTATTTTAAAAATTTCATAAAAATATTTTTTAATAGCTGATATAATTTTTTCCTTGATAAATTCATCATTAGATAAATTATCATTTCTCCAAAACGAAGATATATAAGTTTCACTTTCATCGGGCATATATTTAGAATTATTTTTAAAAACATGAGAATAATGTTTTGATTTTTCTTGTAGAATATGAGTCCAATTTTGATCTTTTATAAATTTTTCTAAAATTTTTGAAGCATCTTCCTCTTTAAAAAAATTTTCAATTTCACAAACGTTTTCTAAATAATTTTTAAGATAAAACATTTTTATTTATCAATTCATGTTTTTATTAATATTAACTTTTTTTCTAATATATTCCGTTATCTCTTTTACATCACATTCTCCATCTAAATTTAAGTAGTTTTTATTACATTTAAATCTTTTATAATTTACTTTAAGAGCTTTTGAAAAAAATTTAAAATGCTCATGTTTATAATTTTCATTAAATATTTCTACGACTAAAGAATTTTTTTTCATAAAAAAAAGATTCGTTAAGCCAGCTCCATGATAACCAATCATTATTTTACAATTTCTTGCAATATTTATTTGAGTATCATAGTTGTAATCCTCAAAATAAACTACCTCAAAGTTATATAGTTGAAGTTTTTTAATTAATTCATTCTCATTTAATAATCTACGACGTTCTGTTTTAGATCTAGAAACAATTATATGTTTAAATTTTAATTCATATTTAAAAAAATGATTTTTACAAACTTTCTTTCTTAAGGTGTCAGCCAAATTAACATACTCTTTAGATATATATTTTATTTTATTTTCAATTAACCAGCGATTATTTGAGTGAGTTAGATAATTACATCCTAAAAAAATTAAATTTTTATTTGTAGGAAAAAATTTAAATTTTATATTTGAAAATGTTTTCTTATAAGGTCTGGATAATAAATATTTTTTTAAAGTATCAGGTAGCCAAACTTTTATTGAATTTTTTTTTGCGCTTAAAAAAACTAACCTAATAAAAAATTCATGGATAGCATGAGAGTAACTATGTGAATATGGGCCGAATAAACAAATCTCATCTTTTTTAAGTTTAATTGTTTTTTTTTTTATAATGTAAAAGATTAACTTAGAAAGTAATTTAAGATTTATTTGTAAATTAATAATTTGAAATAAACTAATCTTTTTTAAACTTTCCAGATGATAACTTTCTATAAGCCTGTCACCATAATATTTATCAATTAATTCAAATGAGGGTAATTTTAGACATAAATCAAACTTTCTTTTTAATTTTGAAAAATAGAATATTTTTGATTCAAATTTTTTTTCAATTATATAATTATCTGTTTTTTTTATTGGGAAACCAAATTGATCAAGATATTTTTTATATTTAATCATTGTGGGATATTACATATAATTATTCAATTATGATTGAAAGTAAATTAAATAAAATTGACCTTATAATACTTGCTGGTGGACGGGGTACAAGAATATCAAAATTAACAAAAAAGAAACCGAAACCATTAATCAAATTCAAAAACAAACATTTCTTATCTTACTTGATTAACTTTTATTCAAAATATCCTTTTCAAAAAATATTCATACTCGCTGGTTACAGGGGGCAACAGATCTATAAAAAATTTAACAAACAAATATCAAATGGAATTGAGATTAATTGTATTGTTGAAAAAAAAGAACTTGGCACTGGTGGGGCACTTAGTCAAATAAAAAGAAAAACTTCTAATAACTTAATTGTAATGAATGGAGATTCTTTTATAAAAACTGATTTAAGTGATTTATTTAGAAATAAAAAAAAAAAAGAATATAATCATCTTTTTCTTACTAAAAATGATAAATATAAATCTAACAAAACTTTATCAAATTTAAATATCAACAAAAAATTTTTTATAAACTTCAAGGGTAATTTAATGAATGCGGGAATTTATTATTTTAAAAATTCAATTTTAAAAACAATTCCAAAAAAAAAAATTTCTTTAGAAAATTTGATTATTCATAATTTAATAAAGAAGAAAAAAATAAAAGGTAAAATAAATATGTCTCAATTCATCGATATTGGGACTTATGAAAATTTATATTTGGGTAAAAAAAATTTTCATAAACAATTTAATCAAGCAGCTGCTTTTTTAGACAGAGACGGTGTTATAAATTATGATTATGGATATGTACATGATATGAGAAACTTTCATCTAAGATCTAATGTAATTAAAGGATTAAAATATCTAAATAAAAAAAATTATAATATTTTTATAGTAACAAATCAATCGGGTATCGCTAGAGGTATATTCACAGAAAAAAAATATCTCTTATTCTATAAATCTATTAAAGAATATTTTTTTAGAAAAGGATGTTTCATTAACGATATGCAATACTGTCCATTTTTAAAAGGAGCTCGAATTAAAAAATATAATAAGTCTAGTAAATTAAGAAAGCCGGGAAATTTAATGTTACTAAACTTAATGAATAAATGGTTAATAGATAAAAAAAAATCTTTTATGATAGGAGATCATAAAAAAGATCAATTAGCAGCGAAAAAAAGTAATCTTTATTTTGAATATGCCGAAGATAATTTTGATTTTCAAATTCAAAAAATTGAAAAAAAACTCAATAATTATTAATAAACTTTATGTCACAATTTTGGAATATTCCATTAAGTTCTCTTATTCCATCATCAAGAGAAACTTTTGCTTTAAAACCAGCTTTTTCTATTTTTTTATTACTAACAAAATAATCTCTTTTATCAGGATCATTTCCTTTTTTGTTTATAATAATTTTAGTCTTAGGAATAATTCTTTTAATTTTTTTTGCTAAATTAAGTTTTGAAATATTCGCTGAAGATAATCCTAAATTAAATATATTATTTTTTAATTTACTAAAATTCTTAATCGAAAATAAGAAGGCATCAACAATATCATTAATATGAATAAAATTTCTTCTAAAATTTGGTTCAAATATTTCTAACTTTCCTTTGTTGACAGCAGTTTCAACAAAATTATTAACGATTAAATCTGTCCTCATTCTATATGAATATCCAAATACTGTTGCCAGCCTGAAGCAAATATAATTTGAGTGTTTAGATATTAACTCTTCTGCCTCTACTTTTGTTCTGCCGTAAAGAGAAATAGGTTTTAGAGGTGTGTTTTCATCACAAAATTTAGACTTTTGTCCAATTCCATAACCAGAATTAGTTGTAGGATATAAGATTTTTTGTCTTTTTTTAACAAGGCTCAATATTAACTTAATAGATTTAACATTAACTTTAATCGCTTCTTTTTTTCTTTTTTCACAAAGAGGCGCGCCCACAAGAGCTGCTAAAGGAATTATATAATCTTGATTTAAAATTAATTTTTTTAAATTTTTTTTTTTTCGTTACATCTAGCTTAAAAAAGATAAAATTTTTTTTTGAAAATAGATGTCCTAAAGAATTTTTTTCATATTTCAATACATCTACTGCTGTAACTTGATATCCTTCTTCTACAAATTTTGTACATAATTTTGAGCCTATATACCCAGCAGCTCCTGTTATTAAAATTTTTTTCATATAAATGAATTATTTTTACTATTAACTAAAGATCTTGTCTACAATGATCTAATAATTTTTTTACAGAATCGTTAAAAGAAATTTTTGGCTTCCATCCAGTATCTTTTTTGAATTTTTTACAATCCGCAATTTGAAGATCAACATCTTGTGGTCTTAATAATTTTTTATTTAACTTAGGAATAATTTTCTTTTTACTTAACTTAAGAAGTTGACTCAAAAATGTTTCAACAGATATAATCTTATCACCACAAATATTATAAATTTCTCCTATTTTACCTTTTACAGCACATAGCCAATAAGCCTCCATAGCATCTTCTATATCTATAAATGTTCTTACACTTTTCAAATTACCATGAAATATATATTTTTTATTATATCTTTCACACTCAGCTATTTGTTTTGCAAATGCTGTTTGAAATAGATTATTTCTTCTTGCATTGGTATAAGAAAACATTCTGGTTATTATTATATTGAATTTATAAGCTTTTGAGTAAACTTGTGACAACAAATCTTGAAAAGTTTTTGTAACTGCATAAGGGTTAATTGGAGCAATTTTTTGATTTTCTTTAATTGGCATTTTATTTTTTTTTACGTTTCCATAAACTTCTGAAGTACTGCATATAATAATTAATGGTTTTAAATTTAATTCCCTTAAAGCTTCTAATAGATTTGCTGTAATGATATTATTGTTTTTAATGTGATCTAAAGGATAATCAAAAGAACCTCTAACGTCAGCATTTGATGCAAGATGAAAAATCAAATCAGGTTTTATTCTAGATAAAGCTTTTTTGACATATCTAAAATTAGTTAAATTTACTTTTTCAAATCTTAATTTATTTTTATATTTTTTTTTTAATAATTTTAAGTAACCATTTGATCTATAAAATCCATATATCTTTAAATTTAAATTTTTTTGTATTATGTGTTCTGCTAAATAGCTTCCCCCCGAACCTGTTGCACCGGTTATTAAACATTTTTTAAACTTTCTAGTCATAATTTATATTGTTTAAAATTTTACAAATTTTTTTTATCTTTGTTTTTTTTAAACTTGGATAATTTCCAATGTAATAACCAAAAAAATGGATGTGATCTACATTCTTAAAATTTTTTAAATTTATATTTCTAATATACTTCTTAAGGTATGGTTGTCTTAATTGATTTCCTCCACCAGCATTCCCTCTTCTAAATTCAATATTATTCCTTTTCATAGCGTTTTCTAATTTATATCTATTTGAAAAACTTTTCTTTTTAAGAACTAGAGGAAAAGCATAATTTGAACATCCTTTTAAATCAAAATCATTTACATAATATTTTGAGTCAATGTTTTTAATAAATAATCTTAAATTATCATTTCTAATAATATTGTTTTTATTTAAGTTTCCAAGTTGACTTAATCCAAAAGTCGCTGAAATCTCATTATTTCTTAAATTATACGATGGATACAAAAAAATAAATTTTGGAGAAAGTTTTGGAAATTTTCTAATAATTTTTTTTTCAAATATCTTATTTCCTGACTCTCTAGCCATTCCATGAGATCTTAAAATTCTGACTAATTCAAAAATTTTTTTATTATTAGTACAAACCATTCCTCCTTCTATTGTTGATAAATGATGAGCATAGTAAAAAGAAAAATTTGACATTTTTCCAAAAGAACCTAATTTTTTACCTTTAAACTTTGCACCATGTGACTCACAGACATCTTCAATTAAATCTATCTTTTTTTCTTTTAATGTTTTCAAAAGCTTACTTGATAAACCATTGAAGCCTTGAGCATGAGTTAAAAAGACAGCCTTGGTTCTTTTGTTTATTTTTTGATAAATTTGTTGTTCATCCATACATAAATTTTTAAGATTTATGTCAACAAATACAGGTTTAAATCCATTTTGAATAACTGAGGCTATATCTGAAATCCATGTCAAGGATGGCACTATTACCTCTCCATTTCCTTTTAATATTTTTAAAGCTAACATGCTCAATAAATTTGCAGAGGATCCTGAGTTTACAAACACGCTATATTTAACCCCCAACCATTTTGACCATTTCTTTTCAAATTCTGAAACTTTTTTTGACTGTGTAAAAATTCTATTTTTATTTTTTTTTAAAAAATCGATAACATTATCTACGTCTTCCTTAGTAATATTATTATCCATTAAAGGATGATTGAAGAAATTTTTTTTTTTATTTTTATATATATTATTCATAATTATTTTTTATGATTTGAGTACCTTGATTTTCAAATTTAAAATTTACATATTTAAAATTTTTAAAATATTTAATAAGTTTTTTTTTTTCGTTACTATTTTTTGTTAAAAACATTATGAACCCACCCCCTCCAGCTCCAAGTATTTTTCCCGCTATAGCTCCATTTTTTAATCCATTTTCATATATCTTGTTAATAAACTCATTAGAAACCTTTGATGAAAGTTTTTTTTTTAATTCCCAACTTGTGTTCATTAGTTTTGCAATTTCATATAAAAATTTAGATTTATCATTATTTAAAAAAACCTTTTTTGCTTCTTTACAAATATCTAATATCTCTCCGTAATAACTCTTATTTAATTGAAATTTTATAATTTTTTCTTTTTCAATTAAATTTGCCTTTCTTGAAACCCCAGTAAAAAAAATTAATGTATTGTTTTCTAGAATTTTTTTTTTATCTTCATCAATTTTTAATTTATTTACTTTAATCTTATCTTTTTTAAAAATAATTTCATTAAAACCTCCGAAGGCAGTAGCATATTGGTCTTGAAGTCCCCCTGCTTCTTTTAAAATTTCTTTTTCTATATATACAGAATTTTCAGCTAATTCTTTTTTTGATATTTTTGAATTGTTGATTTCAAAAATACCCTTAATTAATGAAGCTGCAAAAGTTGAGCTAGCACCTAGGCCAGAAAGTGCAGGTATGTCAGCCCAATGAATAATTTCTAGACCTTTTTTTTTTTTATAAAATTTTTGCAGAGTACTTCTGATTGTTGGGTGTTTAATTGACTGGATATTTTTAACTAACTCAGTTTCAAAATATCGGAGCCTATAATTAAATGAAAAAAAAGGTGGCAATGTTCTTATTAAAACATAGCAAAATTTATCAATTGTAGAGGACAAAACCATACCTTTATCATTATTTTCAAACCAAATTGGAAAGTCTGTACCTCCCCCAAAATAGGATATTCTAAAAGATGATTTGACAATTATCATAATTTTATGGTGTAACTATCTATTGTTTAGTTTATAGAAAATTGATAGCAACAAAAAATATAATAAATCTAAAAAATAGTTATTTTCAAATAATATTTAACATTATAAATGAAAAAAATTACCCCTAAAAGTCTTATAGAATTTGAAAAAAAAATAGGTGATTTATTCAATAAGAGAAAAATTAGAGCACCAATTCATCTCTATTATGGAAATGAAAAACAAATAATAAAGGTTTTTAAAAATATTAATAAAAACGACTGGGTATTTTGTTCTTGGAGAAGTCATTATCAGTGTTTATTAAAAGGAGTTTCTGAAAAAAAATTAATCAAAAGTATTCTTGACGGTAACTCCATTTCAATGTGTTTTCCAGAAAATAACTTAGTTTCTTCAGCAATAGTTGGAGGTATTTTACCAATCGCTATTGGGGTGGCGCTAGGAAGTAAATTAAAAAAAAATAAAAGTAAAGTTTTTTGTTTTATTGGAGATATGACATCAGAAACAGGGATTGCCCATGAATGTATCAAATATGCAACAAATTTTAATTTACCAATTACTTTCATAATTGAAGATAATAATTTATCAGTTTGTTCCAATACTCGACAGGTCTGGGGTCAAAAAAAACTTTCTTATGAAAAATCAAAAAATAAAAAAATAAAGATTTATAAATATAAAAATAAATATCCTCATGCTGGGTCAGGTAAAAGAATTCAATTTTGATATGAAATATTTTGATGAAATAAAAAGAAGTATGAATTTTTTAGGAAAAAATAAAAAAACTATTTTTCTTGGTCAAGCTGTAAGTGTGCCAGGTACAGCGATGTACAATACCTTAACTGAAGTTAACAAAAAAAAAAGATTAGAATTACCAGTTACTGAGGAAATGCAAATGGGTATAACTTTAGGTCTTGCTATGAAAGGCTTTATTCCTGTAACAGTATATCCAAGATGGAATTTTTTATTATTAGCAACAAATCAATTAGTAAATCATTTAGACAAAATTTCAAAAATTTCAAATAATAAAATTAAACCTCACATCATTATCAGGACAGCTGTTGGTTCTAAGAAACCCTTAGATCCACAATCTCAACATAAAGGAGACTTCACGAGAGCTTACAAAATGATGTGCAAAAACATAGACTTTTATTTTTTAAAAGATTCTAAGGATATTTTTAAATCATACAAAAAAGTTATGCAAAATAAAAATAGGATTTCTTTATTAGTTGAAGTTGCAGATTTTTATAATGAAAAATAAAAAAAAAATTATAATTTGTGGAGCCACAGGTTTTATTGGTAAAAATACTCTTTTACATTTTTCAAAAAAAAAGAGATACGAAGTTTTCGCAACATTTAATAAAAAAAAGAAAATTAACGTAAAAAATGTGAAATGGATTAAAGTAAATCTGACTAAAGAAAAAGAGGTTGAAAAGGCTTTTAAAGGAAAAGATATTGTAATTCAAGCTGCGGCAACAACATCTGGATCAAGAGATATTATCAAAACACCAGAAATTCATGTTACTAGTAATGCTATTATGAACTCTATAATAATTAAAACAGCAAATAAATTTCAAATTAATCATTTAATATTCTTTAGTTGTACAGTTATGTATCCTCATAGTAAGCAATATTTAACTGAAAAATCAATTGAGCATAATAATTTGATATCAGATAAGTACTTTGGTGTTGGACACACTAAACTCTACATTGAAAAAGTATGTGAATTTTTTTCAAAGATAGGTAAAACAAAATTTACATGTATTCGTCATTCAAATATTTATGGGCCACATGATAAATATGACTTAAATAAGAGTCATTTTTTTGCAGCCAATTTAATTAAAGTTTTAAAAAATAAAAATAACAAAATTTCTATTTGGGGCAAAGGTGATGAAATGAGAGATATGCTTTATGTGAGTGATTTAATGGATTTTATTGATAAAACAATAAAAAATCAAAAAAATAAATTTGGCTTATATAATTGCACTTCAGGTAAATCTTACAAAATAATAGATATAATAAAGAAGATGATAGATATAAGTGATAAAAACATAAAAATTACTCATGATTTATCTAAACCAACAATACCTATAAATATTTTGGTAAATTCTTCTAAAGCTAAAAGGGAACTTAAATGGAAACCTAAAACTACTTTAGAAGATGGAATAAGGAAAACTTTAGAATGGCTGAAAAAAAATTAACTAATTTTTATAAAAATAAAAGGATATTGGTCACTGGTGGAACGGGGCTCATTGGAATGCCTTTAGTTCAAAAGTTAATAAATTATGGAGCAATAGTCTCAATAGTCTCATTAGATGAAAAACCAAAATTAAAAGGTAAATTTTCTTTTTTTAAATCTGATCTAAGAGAATTTAAAAACTGTTTACAATTATGTAAAGGTAAAGATATTATTTTTCATTTAGCTGGAGTTAAAGGTTCACCATTAATGACATCAAAAAAACCCGCAAGCTTTTTAGTTCCGACTGTCACTTTTACTTTCAACATGATGGAAGCTGCAAGAAGATGTCGTGTAAAGAGATTTTTGTTAACAAGTTCAGTTGGAGTTTATGCTCCCGCAAAAGTATTTAAAGAAGATACTGTCTGGAAAACTTTTCCATCAAAAAATGATCGATTTGCAGGTTGGGCCAAAAGAATGTGTGAACTTCAAGCAGAAGCATATAAAATTCAATATAACTGGAATTGTATATCAATTGTAAGACCTGCAAATGTTTACGGTCCCTTTGATAATTTTGATACAAAAAATGCTATGGTAATTCCTAGCTTAATAAAGAAAATTTTAAAAGCAAAAAAAAAAATTAGATGTTTGGGGGGATGGATCTCCAATAAGAGATTTTATATTTTCAGAAGATGTTGCTGATGCAATGTTGCTAGTGATTTATAAAAAAATAAATTATCCTATTAATATTGGTTCTGGAAAAGGTGTAAGCATTAAGTCTCTAGTTGATACGATAGTAGAGTCATCAAATAAAAAAAAGATAAGAATAAATTGGCAAAAACATAGACCAAGTGGTGATAATAAAAGACTTATGCATACAAAAAAAGCTAAACAAATTGGTTTTGTTCCAAAAATATCGCTTAAAGAAGGAATAGATAAAACAATTAATTGGTTTTTGAAAAAAAATTTAAGAAATAAAAGATATAACTCATTTACAGAAAAAATTTAATGAAGAAAGCGCTAGTCATTGGAGCATCAAGTGAAATTGGGTTAGAGGTTTTAAAACAACTAATTAAAAAAGATTACTATATTATTTGCACATACTATAAAAATTTGAAGGAATTAAAAATTTTAAAACAAAAGAATGTAAATAAAATTCAATATTTTAAACTTGATTTAAAAAGTTTTAAATCTATCAATAAATTTGTACATAAAATAAATCAAAAAATAAAAAATATAGACTTATTAATTTTGGGTGCGAATATCAATAGTAAAAGAAAAGAATTCAAAAAAATAAATCTTAAATTGTTTAGTGAAAAAATTAATGCGAATTACTTGTCTAATTTATTTTTAATACAAATTTTAATCAAAAAATTTTTGAAAAAAAACAAAATCAAGATAATTCATATTTCATCACTTGCATCTGAAAGAGGGTCTTGGGGACTTACTGAATATTCCAGTAGTAAAGCAGCACTAGATAATGCTCTAAAATGTATAAACTTTGAATATAAGAATTTAGATATAAATTCTGTTTACTTGGGACCAGTAGAAACCAAAGGTTATTATTTTGCTAATAAAGTTAACAAAAAAATAAAACCTAAATTCATTACTCTAAAAAAAGCTGGATTAAAAATAATAAAAAAAATATAAAATAATGTTAATGATTGAAAAACTTATAAAAAAAGCCATTAAATTGAGGAGAGACACTTTTGAGGCTTTTGTTATAAAAGGTGAGGCTCATTTAGGAGGTAGTTTTTCATTAATAGAAATTCTAATCACTATTTATTATAAAATTTTAAAAAAAAGTGATAAATTTATATTAAGTAAATCACATGCATCTTTTCCTCTTTGTATTGTTCTAAGACAAAAAGGTTTTAATCCAAAACTAACTACTCACCTTGAAATTGATCCTAAAAATGGAATTCATTGTACAACTGGAAGTCTTGGACATGGTTTTCCCATAGCTACAGGTATGGCATTTGCAAAAAAAAAATTAAAAAAAAGAGGTAACATTTATGTACTGATTAGTGATGGAGAGTGTCAAGAAGGTACTACTTGGGAGACAATGCTTATAGCCTCTAAACACAAATTAAATAATCTAATTTTAATAATTGATTATAATAAAATTCAAGCTCTTTCTAAATTAGAAGATGCTCTACCTCTCCATAATCTTTCAAAAAAAATTAAATCCTTTAATTGGAATTGTTTAGAAGTAAAAAATGGACATTCTTTTAAAGAACTTATTCCAAAATTTTCAAAAAAATTCAAAAATTCTTTACCTACAGCAATTATTGTAAATACAATTAAAGGTAAGGGCATTAAAAAATTTGAAAATGATCCATCTTGGCATGCAAGAAAGCTTCAAGGCAACGAATTAGCGTATGGAAAAAAAATATTAGGAATAAAATGAGAAGAAAATTTGGTAAAATTTTAAATGAGTTAGCAAAAAAAGACAAAAAAATTGTATTATTGGTTGGTGATATAGGCTTTGGAATATTTGATGATTTTAGAAAAAATCACTCAAGTAGATTTTTTAACATGGGAATATGTGAGCAAAGTTTAATTGGAACTGCAGCAGGTATGGCTCTTGAGGGTCTCAAACCATGGGTTTATACAATAACTCCTTTTTTAATTGAAAGGCCATTTGAGCAAATTAAATTAGACATAGATCAGCAAAAAGCAAATGTAAATTTAGTAGGATTTGCTGATTATCCGTCATTAGGACCAACTCATAGTGAACTTAATGCAAAAAAAATAGCAAGCTTATTTAAAAATATAAAATCTTTTTTTCCAAAAGATAGTAAAGATACAGAGAAATTTACCAACCGATCTTATAAAATAAAAGGTCCAACTTTTATGAGTTTAAAAACTGATAAGAAAAAAAAAATTTGGTAATCTTATGAAAGAAAAAAATTTTCTGACTCCACTTCATAAATCTACAAAGAGAAATTATATACAGCGTATGATAAATCAAAAAGTTAATTGTATGAAAATCGCAAAGCAATATGAATTTGATTATTGGGATGGGAAAAGAAAATATGGATATGGTGGTTACAAATATATTCCCGGTAGATGGGAAAAAGTAGCAAATAATTTGATTAAATATTATAAGTTAAATAATGGTTCTAAAATTTTAGATGTTGGTTGTGGAAAAGCTTTTTTATTATTTGAAATAAAAAAAATTTTACCTAGAATAAGTATTACTGGAATCGACATATCTAATTATGGTTTAAAAAATTCAAAAAAAGAAATAAGAAAATACTTATTTAAAAAAGATATTAAAAAAACCTTAAAATATAAAACAAATCAATTTGATTTGATCTTTTCTATAAACACTCTACATAATTTAAAGATCAACTATTTAACTAAAGCAATTCAAGAAATTCAAAGGGTTGGTAAAAAACACTTTATATGCACAGAAAGTTACAGGAACGACAAAGAACTATTCAATCTTCAGTGTTGGGCTTTAACTTGTGAGTCTTTTTTTTCTAAAGAAGAATGGATTTGGATATTAAAAAAATCTGGGTACACTGGTGATTACGAATTTATTTACTTCGAATAAACTACACAAAAGTAACTTTACTAAATTTTTTAATATACTCTTTTTCGTAATTATTAAGATTTAACTTAGTATCTGTAAAAAAAGAGTTACTAAATATCAAGTGTTCTTCTATTCTATCAATATCTTGTTTTTTTTTTAACACTAGCTCATCTAAAATAAAATGAATTGTCTTTTTCATTTTAATAATATCTTTATAAAGTTTTTTTCTAACGATAAAATTTTGAGGTAAATAAAAACTCGAAAGCATAACAATACCATGAACATTTGTTTCTTTTCCAATTAATGTTTTTAATGTAACAGGAAATTTTGCTTGCAATACCTCTGTTGGGGATAAATAAAAAATTCCATTTAGATTATTTTGCACGTAATCTTTCATCATAATATTTTGAATAGATGAAGGATAAAGAACTCCATTTAGATTTTTTAAATTTATATAACCTGCGTATTTTTTCATAATTATAAAGAATATTTTTTTAGGTAATTAAAACCAATCTTTGTCATGGGTTTTATATTCAGAGGTCTATAAAAATTAGGGATGTTTCTGTGAGATTTTACAGTTACATCATACGGTGAAAGTAAACTTTTAAATCTACAATTTAAGGAAAATCTTGTTTCTTTTGTTTTGTTAACAGTATTCCCATGCAATATAATTGGAGAAAAAATCAATATATCACCAAATTTTACGTTTAAAAAACTGAAGTTTTTTTTGTTTTTATCATACATTTTTTTGGTAGTAAATTTATTTGTCTCTAACAATTGTTGGTTCATGCTTTTGTTAAATTTTGGCTTTGTAAAAAACATTGATTTAGTATCGTATGCATCAACTAAGGGTATCCAGACAACTACTTGAAAAGGACTTTCTCCTGCATATATATCTGAATGCAAATCTAATAGTGAATCTTTATCTTTCGGCATTTGAATTGATAAATTAATTTTTTTTTGCATAGCTAATTCATTACCAACTAGCTGATCTAAATATTCTTTTGCTAATTCATAATAAATTTCTGTAAAAAATTTATTTAAATTAATCTTTTTATAAATACTAAATCTTAGAGCATTTAAGTCTTTTAGTTTAATGATCTTATGAAAATTATTGAATATTTTAGTAATATTATCTTCATTTTCATTTTTATCTTTTATTTTTTTTATATTCTTTATATTGGAAAAAATTATTGTCCTTATTTTATTTAACAAAATTTTATCACCAGGAACAATTACATACCCATTATTTTCAAAATTTTTTTGAATATTTTTCACAATTAATTTTTTTCCATTTTTGTTAAAACTTTTATATTAGACCATTCATCTGAAAAACTATCTTTAATTTTATTTTTTTCAAATGCCTCACACAAATCTTCAATAGCATTAATCACTGTTTTTTTGAATTCAAATCCTAAAAGTTTTTTAATTTTATCAGAATTAATCATGTAAGATCTTATGTCAGCACTTTCTTCAACTCTTATCTCAATATTTTTCTGACTCATTCTTTTTTCAATTACAGATTTTACTTTTTCTGCTACTTCCATAATTTTGAGGTTTTCAGTTCCAACATTAAATATTTCTCCATTAAATTTAGTAATGTCATCATGAATTAATTTTTTATAAAGATCGCACATATCATCTATATGACAGTTTGGTCTTGACTGTTTTCCACCAAAAACTCTAATATAACCCTTATTATAAGCATAATTAGTCAAAATATTTACTGTTAAATCAAATCGCATTTTTTCACTAAAACCACAAACAGTTGCTGGCCTTATAATTATACCTTTAAATTTATCATCTAAATATTTTTGTAAAATTGGCTCACAAAGTGCTTTATATTTATTATAGTCAGTAATAGGCTTTAATTCGTTTGTTTCAATTACATTAGGACTATCTGAAATACCATACACTGAGCACGTTGATGCATATATAAATTTTTTGACATTATTTTTTTTTGATATTTTGACCAAATCTTCGAAGCAATCAAAATTAATTTTTTTTGAAAGATCTGAATTTAATTCGTACGTAGGATCATTAGATATGCATGCAAGATGCAAAACCTCATCAACCTTATTAGTTACAATGGCTTCCTCAAATTTTTTTGGATTAGTAATATCCTCTTTGCAATAAGTTAATTTCTTATTTTTTGGAAGATGTTTATCGCCAAATAAAGATATGTCATAATTAATTATATTATAATTTGTCTCCTCTAAAAGTTTATAGATTAATCTTGACCCTACATAACCTGAGCCACCTGTTATTAGAATATTTTTACCATTTATCATTTTAAATACTTAAACCAATTCTTTGTACTTTTTTCAATTTTTTTTGGTGTCCAAAGAGGAGCATTTTTCCAATAATTTATATTTTTCAAAACTTTTTCAATGCCTTTTTTTAATGATATACTTGGATACCATTTTAAATTTCTTTTAATCTCATTAATATTTGCGTGCGTGACTTCTGGCTCCCCTGGTCTTTTGGGAATAAAAATTTTTTTTCCTCCAATATAGTTTAATAAACTATTTACTGACTCTGGTTTTCCGAAACCTATATTAAATATTTTATTGGTTTTTTTCGTTTTAATTGATAAATAAAACGCCTTTACAACATCCTCCACGTAAACAAAATCTCTTTTTTGTTTTCCATTACCTACTACTGTAAATGGTGTATTTGATAATTTTTGCTTTAAAAAAACTCCCAGTGCTGCTCCATATGCACCATGTGTTCTTGATCTGGTTCCATAAACATTAAAAAGTCTTAAAGAAATATATTTTATTTTATATACATCTGACCAATGTTTTATTGTTTGTTCTCCAATATATTTTGAATAAGCATAAGGATATTTTGTATTAATTTTGTCAATCTCTCTTGTTGGAACATTTGATGGAATCCCATAACAAGAAGAGGATGCTGAATAAATTATCTTTTTAACTTTATGACACCTCATAGACTCTAATATATTTATAGTACCCATAATATTTGTGTTTAAATATTCTAATGGATTTTCTATAGAAGGTACAATATCTGAGAGTGCTGCTAAATGTACAACTTGATCAATATTTATAAAACAATCTTTTATACTTTTGAAATTTCTAATATCTCTCTTAATAAATTTGACTTTAGAATTTTTTAGTGCGTCTTTCAAATTTTTCAAACTTCCATCTTCAATATTATCTAATACAATTATTTTCTTTATTTCTTTTTTTGTAATTAAATAATCAACTAAATGACTTCCAATAAAACCAGCGCCACCAGTAATTAGTATATTCATTTTAATTTATTATGCTTATTTTAGTGTATAGAGTATTCTTTTTTTTAGTCTAACTTTATTTACTAAGAATTCACTTCCGTATCCTGACATTGAGTCTATTGTTGCCATTGAAGCTATGAACATCGCTAATTCAATATCTTTAGGATAAATTTTATAAATTATTGAAAATATTCCCATATAGCAATCTCCTGCTCCAATTTTGTCTTTAAAAGTATTTGTAAAAGCAGGACAAAAATTAATCTTTTTTGATTTTTGATTAAATCCAAAGGATCCCTTTGCGCCAGCTGTAACTATTAGATTTTTAATATTTAACTTTTTTGATAGGATTGGAAGAAGTTTTGAAATATCAGTATTTCTGTTTCTCAATTCATGTCTCAGTTCCGTCTCATTAATAACTGCAAATGAGCTATTTACATATTTTCCAATAGTATGATAACCAAAATTAGCTGCATTTAACTGTGTATTAACAAATAAATCTTTTTTTCTTTTTTTTATTATATCTTGGGCTAATTTTTTTGAGATTAAACCATGTCCATAATCTGAAATTAACATTATATGATTTTTTTTTAATTCTTTAAATATTCTTAACTTAAAGTTTTCTGAATTTTTTTTTGATATGGGACTATCCTTAAACCGATAAATTCCTAGTAATTTTAAATTATCAGATAACTCAACAATTTTCTCTTTAATTATAGTTGGTGAGTCTTCTAATTTGATTAAATTAACATCCATATTTTTAGAAATATTATTTTTAATAAAATTATATTCTTTTTGATCTCGCCCTATTACTGAACAAACTGTAACTTTCTTGGAAATAGAACATATATGTTTTCCTAAAGATAAACAGCCCCCTAAAAAAGTTTTTTCCTCAACTTTATCAACTGTCAAAATATTTTCTTTACCAGATCTCCCAAGATAATTACAAAAAGTGAATTTATCAAATATTGTTTCTCCAACTACCAAAACAGAAATTTTTGATGCTTTATCAATAATCTTATTTATTAAGTTAAAAGAATATTTTCTTTTTAGATTTGAAATAAATAATTTTGTTGCTGGGTTTTCTACTTCATATTTATTAAGTAGATTTGAAGAACTATAAATTTCTGTTTTAGAATATAAAATTTTTCCTTTATATTTTTTTAAAATATTTATTTCTTTTTTAATATTATTTGTAATATCTTTTTTATTATCTTTATAGTCGGAACCTTTATAATAGATATTTGGTTTAATAAGTTTAATTACACTTTCTGCAGTTTCAGAGTTACTAGCCAATACATAATCAACAACAGAAAGAGAGCTTAATAAGTTTATTCTTTGTTTTGTATTAAAATAAGGTCTTCCAGGAGCTTTATCTACATATTTATTAGTTGTTACACTAACAATTAATATATCACCAGCAGTTTTAGCTTCTTTGAAATACTCTAAATGACCAATATGAAAAAGATCAAAAACGCCATGACAAAGGACTATTTTTTTTTTATTTTTTTTTAGGTTATCAATGACTTTTTTTAAACTATTTTCGTCTAAAATTTTATTCATATTTAAAAACAAAATGGAATTATTAATTACTTAAAACATATATCATTTTATTACATTTGACTATCTTAGATTTTATGATAACTCGTACTGATGAAAATTTTAATAATAGGTGGAGGGATGGCTGGATGTTCTTCAGCGGAAATGCTTTCAAAAATACCTGGAACGAAAATTACAATATTAGAAAAATCTAAATTTCTAGGCGCAGGGGTAAGAACTTTTTTTTATGGTGGTCATCCATATACATATGGTCCACGACATTTTTTAACTCAAAAAAAAGAAACGTATGATTATCTAAAAAAATTTCTTAATTTGAAAAGTTGCAAACACCATCAATTTAAAAGTTATGTCGAAAAAGATAATCAATTTTATAACTACCCAATAAATCAATCAGATATAAACATCATGCCTGATGCAAAAAAAATTAGAAAAGAAATAAAAAATCAAAAAAATGTTCATTTATCAAAAAACTTAGAACAATTTTGGATTAGATCAGTTGGTAAAACTTTATTTGGTAAAATTATCAATGATTATAATAAAAAAATGTGGTTAGTTGATGATTGTAAAAAAATTGATACATTTAAATGGTCTCCTAAAGGTTATACTATTAAGAGTGGTAAGGCTGCAGCATTCGATGACTGGATATCATGTTACCCAACTCATAAAACAGGTTATAATAAATATTTTGATCAAATCACTAAATATAAAAATATAAGGGTATTATTCGATCAAGATATTAAAAAAGTATCACTTACAAAAAAAACAATTTATACCAAAAAATCTAAACATAACTATGATATTTTAATTAATACTATTTCACCAGACTTTCTTTTTAATTATAAGTATGGAGAACTAAAATTCATAGGTCGAGATTTACACAAAATAGTTTTCCCTACCGAACACGTATTCCCAAAAAATGTATTTTTTCTCTACTATCCAAACCAAGAAAAATTCACAAGACTTGTAGAATATAAGCAGTTTACAAAACATAAATCTAAAACAAGTTTAATTGGAATGGAGATACCTTCATTTAATGGAAAACACTACCCACTACCTATTTCGTCAGAACAAAAAAAGGCAAAAAAATATTTTTCAAGAATGCCAACGGGTGTTTATTCAATTGGTAGAGCTGGAACATATAGATATGAAGTGGATATGGATGATTGTATTTGGCAGTCAATTCAAATTAGAAACCAGATAGAAAAAGGAGTCTACAACGGTCCTATTATTGGTGAAGAATATAAATATAAAAAATAATATTATTTATTAATTTTATATTTTATAATTTTTTAATAAATGCGATTTAAAAAAAAAATTCTTATAACTGGAGGTAACAGTTTAATAGGGAGTGATCTTGTAAAATATTTTTTAAAAAATTATTTTGTAATATCAACATATAGAGAAAAAAAAATATCATTAAAGCACTCTAGCCTTAAACAAATTAAATTTGATTTTGATAAAAAATTAAATTTGAATGAAGAAGTTGATTATTTGATACATTTGGCTGCATCAACTCCAACCAATTCTAAAGTAAATAAAAAAATGCTAATTACAAACAAAAATGGTATTAAAAAAATTCTAAATAATAATTTTAAATTCAAATCATTAATATTAATTTCAACCTTATCTGTTTACGGAAAAATTACAAAAAAAATACTAAATGAGAATTATAAACCCAATAAAGTTGATTATTATGGAAAATCAAAAATTCAAATGGAGAATTATTTAAAAAAATATGCGAAAAAAAAATCAATTAACTACTTAATATTAAGACTTCCAGGTGTAATAGGTAATTTTAAAAGTAAAACAACTTTTATGAATCGAGTATTTGAAAAAATATATAATAATCAATATTTATTATATGCAGACCCAAATAGCTTTACAAATAATATAATACACACTGAAACATTAGCTAAAATTATCGACTCCTTTTTTCGTAGAAATAAACCGAAAAATAAAATATTTAATCTTTGTTCAAAAAAAAAAGAAAGGTTAAAAAATATAATTCAACTTATCTACAAAAAACTTAATAGTAAATCAAAGATAAAACAAATAACAAAAAATAGTTCTTTTACAATTTCTACTAAAAAAGTACTTGCAAATAAAATAAAGATTATAGATACAAAAAAGACAATATTGAAAACAATCAAATTTTATAAAGAAATATGAAAATAAAAAAAAGACCTACTTCTGGAAAAAATTACGCTAAGTATGGATACAATCCAAATATGATTGAGTCTTTTTTTAGAATTGTTTTTAAATTATTAATTAAAATTTTTTTTTTAAATGGAAATTCAAAGCTATCAAATATTTTTATACAATTAATTAATCCAATAACATTTTCCAACTTTCAAAACAAAATAATAAAATTTCGTACCGGACATGGAAGATTATTTTGGAGGGCAAAAACTCTTCATACAGAAGAACCGATGATGATTGATTGGGTTAAGAAAATGAGTAAAAAAGATATATTTTTAGATATTGGAGCAAATGTTGGAACTTACACAATACCCTCAGCAATAAAATGTAAACACGTATATGCCTGTGAGTTAGATCCCTTAAACGTTGGGACGTTGAAAGAAAATATGTTCTTAAATAAACTCACTAAAAAAATAACTATTTTGCCATTTCCAGCTACAAGCAAAAATAAAATGGTTAATATATTTTATAGAGATCATTCCATGGGTGATGCCTTACAGTCAATTAATCGAGTCACACCCCTTAATATAGTCAACACAAACAATAATCATATTTTAAATCAATTAGGATTTTCGTTAAATTTTATATTTAAAGAATTTAATTGCAAACAGCCAACAAAAGTTAAGATTGATGTAGATGGAAATGAAAATGAGGTTTTTGCCGGCGCCAAAGATATAATTTTTAAGGCAAATGAGGTATATTTTGAAGATAGTGGACTAAAAGATTGTGAAAAAATAATTAAATTATTTAAGAAATATAAATTTGAAATTGTTAGTCGAGAAAAACCATTAAAATCAAGATTAGGAGAAAATATACTCTTTAAAAGAAAATTCTAATAATAACTTAATTGAAAAAATATTTAAATTTTAAGTTGATTTGCAATTTTTTTATCATATTTAGAATTAAGAAATTTAATTTTTCTTTTATTGAAACTATGGTTAGTGACTTCACAATGAATCGAGATGTTAGTCATTGCTACATCAGCATGATAAACGTTTTTTTTAATTCTACAAATATTATTAGATTTTGAAAGATAATGAGTTTGTTTTACATTGCCTTTGTGATCAAAAATATAAACATTTAATTTTCCTTTAATTAAAATATATATCTTATGTGAGTCTAAAAATTTTTTAGGTGGATAATAATACTTTTTTTTTTTGCCAAATCATCATTAACTGATCTTCATCATTATTATTCTTATGAAAATTAAATCTAAAAACTTTATCAAATTTAATTTTTTTTTTAGCATATTTCCGTAACTCTATTGAGTCTGAATATTTTAAGAATTTATACATAATTTTCTATATCCATTTTTGATTTGAGTGAAATTAAACTTAATAGTTTTTTTTATTTTTTTATTACTTAAATTTAAATATTTTGGAAAAAAAATTTTCTTATCAAATATTTTAATAGAACATTTTTTAATTTTAACATCATTTATTTTCTTATTTTTAAAAAAGTTCTTAATAAAGTTAAATCTTGATGAGTATTCATCACCACAAACATTATATGTTCCTTGGATCTTTTTATTTAAAAATAAATCAATAATTTTTACTAAATCTTTAACAAACAATGGCCTAAAATATTGATCATTAGCAATAATAAAGGATTTTTGTCCTTTTTTATATAATGAAAGTATGTTTGAAAACATTGATGAGTCATTAATATTATCACCATATGTTTTTGAAATTCTTAAAATTGCACAATTTTCATATTTTTTAAATTTAATATAATTTTCAATTTCAATTTTTTGATGAGCATATATCATATTTGAATTAAGGTTTGATTTTTCCATATAAATTTTATTTTTCTTGCCTGGATAAATATATTCCGAAGAAAAAAAAATAAAGTAAATATTATTACTGATTAAAAAATTTAATAATTTTTTTGTATATATAATATTTACTTTTTTGCTAAGAATTTTATTTTTTTTGCATTTAATAGGATCACTTATCGATGAAAACAACACTACACTTTTAAAATTAAATTTTTTAAAAAATGGTAAAAATTTATTTTTAGTAAAATCAAATTTAAAATTATTTCTTAATTTATTTTTTCTAGATGCATATATATTATTGTTTAATTTTGAAAATTTTTGGTAATAAGTGCCAATTTTACCAGATGTACCAATTACTAAATTCATAACTTTTTCAAATTAATTTTTTTCTTAGTTACTACATGTGTTATATATTTTTGTTGACATGATATAAGTAATATATATGTAACAAGTTCTTTTAACAAATTTTAATTAACATATGAATATTTTATTATTTGGATCAAATGGCAATTTAGGAAATCAATTAGCAAAAAAATTTATTATAGATAAGAAAATACAAAAAATTTTTTTAATTGATATTGAAAAAAATTCAAAGATAAGATCTAAAAAAATTAAATATATAAGCTTAAAAGATTTAAGAAGATTTGTTTTTAAAGACAAAATTGAAATTGTAATATTTGCAAGCTTTATAATGAACTTTAAAAAAATTAATCCTAGTGAATATTTAGAGAAAAATATAAAGATTATTGAAAATGGTTTAAAATTTATATCAATTAATAAAGTCAAAAAATTTATATACTTTTCGTCAGTAGCAGTTTACGGAAATCAAATAAAACCCTGTAATGAAAAATCAAGAACAAATCCTATTAATATTTATGGTAAAACAAAACTACATATAGAAAAATTAATTAAAAGAAAATCAAAAGATGGTAAATTTAAATATTTGATACTTAGATTACCACATATATATGGACCCAAAATTAAAAATAATTTTATTTATTTTTTTTTAAAAAATAAAAATAAGATAGTAATTAATGGTGATGGAAATCAGATTAGAAATTTATTACATGTGTACGATTTATATAATTTTATCTTGAAAGCTTTTAGCTTTAAAAAGAATAATATAATTAATTTAAGCAATGAAGAATTTTCTATTAATAATATAATAAAGATGATTGATGCTAATCCAAAATATAAAAATGCAATTAAAGAACCGAAATATCAAAAAATATTAGCAAAAAAAGCAAAAAAAATATTTGGCTGGCAACCTAAATTTAAGTTAAAATCTAGTATTAAATATATTTTATAATCTTCTAACTCTTATTGGAAATTCTTAGATTATTTTTTTTCTTTTAATCAGTTTGATCAATAATATTTTTTTGCATTATAAGATAACGATTTAAAAGTTTTAATAAACTTATCTAATGCTATATCAATATTTTTTTTTTTAATATTATAAGATGGTGTGAATGAAGTTCTATGAAACTTAATGTTCATTAAAATTTTATGTTCCTCTAAAAGTTTGGATTTTAAATCTTTTGAAAAAAGATTTTGGTTTTTTACATTATGTTGTATAGAAACCCCAAATCCTCTTCCTCTAACATTTGCAAACATATGATTTTCTTTTAGTTCATCTTTAATCGTTTTTTGGATGTAATTTCCAATCTTTTCTACTCTGTTCAATAATCTATCTCTTTTTATTATTTCTAAAACTGTATCAGTAGCTACCAAGCCTAATGAGTGGCCCTGAAAAGTGTGGCCCAATGTAACCCTTCCAAGTTTTTTTAAAATTATCTTTTCAAATTTTTTATCTGATAAAACAAAAGAAAAAGGAATACAGCCACTTGTAGTATTTTTTCCAACACATACAAAATCAGGATTTATATCATCCCACTCAAAATTAAATAATTTTCCACTTCTGCCCATCCCACAATAAATCTCATCCAATATTAGGTGTATATCGTATTTTTTTAAAATTTTAATAACTTCTTTCCAATATCCTTTCTGTGCTGGAACATCTCCAACCAAAGAACCTAATTGAGTTTCTCCAACCATTGCACATATATTATCTGGATTATTTCTTAAAATTTTTTCTTCTAAATCTTTTAAGGACCTAACCAAATGTTCTTCGACACTTTCATTTCTCTTAATGCCCATTTTATATTTTCTATTGTATTCTGCATAAATATTATTTTGATTAATTTCAATATTGTTTGTTTTAATTTTATTAAAAACATCAAAAATATCGAAAGTTGATAATGATAACGGATGAAGAGAAGCACCGTGAAAAGACTGAGAACGATGAATAAATTTGATTTTATTCTTCTTATTGTTACTCAGATGCACACTATAACTCAATTTCATTGCAGCCTCCAGAGCTTCACTACCACTGTTTCCAGAATACCAAATTTTTTTTTTTTTATTTTTTAAAAAACCAATTATTTTTTTTGATAGTTTTTCTACAAGAGGGTTTTCAAATTCATTAAAGTCTACATGGCAATAGAATTTCATTTGTTTTTTGATAGAGCTTATAATCTCTTTATTATTGTGTCCTAAGGTGGCATACCCAGTCCAACCACTTGTAAAATCAAGTACTTTTCCATAATTTGATAAATACATATACTCATTTTCTGCAGAAATAATCTTCGGAATTGATTTTGATCCAAATTTTTTAAAAGTATACATTAGTGTTTAGTTATTTTTTTTATTTCATTTTTAATTTCTTTTATATCATTTGTTATAATTTTATATTTTTTTTTATAATATTTGGAGACCGACTCTAATTTTGGATTATTTCTAAAAATTACTAAATTTCTAGTAACCTTATAAAGAACTTTCATGGGTAAAATTTTACTATTTTTTTTATTAATAATCTTTTTAAACAAATATTTTCTTAAATATAAGTGTTTTAAGATACGTTCATTTTCGTAATCTGGTCTTATAGTTTCTAAATAATCAAATATGAGTGTTTTTTTTCTTAAAAAATAGAAATATTCAGCATGACCACTTCCATTACCAATATAGCCAAGACTATTATTATATAGAACTATTTTGTTATCTATATCATCTGCCTTTATAAAATCCTTAATAAAAAATATTTTATTTTTATATTTTTGTTTATTCTTTATTTTTTTATATATAAAATCTATTCCAGTTTCTCTATCCTCACCTAAAATTAAAATATTTATATTTTGTTTTATTAAAAAATCTAAAATTTTAATTATTTTTTCTTTTTCCGAGCTGTTATTTACTTTATCATCTTGTCCAAAACAACTAAACCAATTAAATTTTTTATCGGTCAATTGTTTAACAAAAAAACAAACATATTTTTTAGTTCTTAAGGAGGTTTGATTTATAAGTTTTTCTGTTTCACCACTACTATTAATATTTTGTAAAATAATATTTCTTATCTTTAATGTATTTTGTATACTTAATAATTTTCTAACATCATATTCCGTTTTTTTAATATACTTAGAGCTTACGACGTTAAAAAATATTTTGTAATATACTCTCCAATTAGGGATCTCAAAAAAAATATTTATAATTTTATTTTTTTTTACTCTAATATTTAATATTTTTTTCTGTATCGATCCTAAACTTAAAAACGCATCATTTTTAAAATATTTTTCACAAAATGCTATAAATAACATAAAATCACCATAGCCACCAAGTTTAAAAAGAAATTTTTGTTTGAATACTTTTTGTCTGCAAATTAATTCAATTATAATTAATTTGGAATAACATACTTCAAAAATATTTTTAAAAATTTTTAAAACAGAGTTAATTTTTATAGCAATCATACTATAGAAATTTTTTATTTAATATTTTTATCTTAATATATTTGGAATTTATTTTATTAATATTAAATAAATTACACATGTAATACTTTAAACATATTAAAATTCTTCTTAGAAAAAAATAAAGATTTTCAAGAAGTTTGCTTAGTTCTTTTATTTTACCATTTTTAAAAATAATTGATGAAATATTTTTTTTTAAAACATTAATTTCAAATTCCATCGGCAAAAAAATAAATATAAAACATTTTAAATAATCTAAATATGATAGTTTTACTAATTCATAATTGTAATGCCTCAAAATTGGATTAAATAAAGTATTAAATACCAGCTTATCTTTTTTGTTAATTTTTTCTTTCCAATTATTATAAGTCCTATCTTTTTTCCAAATATCTTTATAAAATTTTTTCTGACTACTGTCGCCATTCCATATCTTGCCAGCAAAAGTGGATACTAATAATGAATTGTTAAATCTAATATTTAGAAATTTTGAAATTAGTATTAAAGATTTTTTATGAGGCAAATCCTCTAGTCTTATGCATGTATATTTTAATCCTAGTTTTTTTCCATAATCACTGTGAACTAGACATCTGTACATTGTGATATAGTGATGTCTTAAATTAAAAAATTTATTTGGATATCGATCTGCCAAATTATAAATTGTTGATATGTATGCAGCCCTTTGATCTCTAATTGTGAATATGTATTTGCTTTTGTTAAAATCTTTTGAAAAATGAGTAAGTTCATCTAAATTATGTGGATGCATTAATAAAATTTTTTTATTTTTAAAATTTAGACCTAACGCAAAATTATAAGCAAAATAAACGGCAAGAGAAAAATTTTTTTTTGTAAAACCCTCTGCATTTAAATACTTAGTCATTGCATGCTTAAATTTTTTTAGATTGATATTTATAAATTCATTTTTATTTTTACCCATTTTATTTTTCCCCTCTGCACTATCATTTTTTGTACAAAGCCAGTCATGATAAGTATTTATAAATTTTTTAATTGAATAATTAATGTTTTGTTCGTCATCAATTTTAAAGTCTATTTTAGAGAAAAATCCGACATACAAACCTACTGAACCATTAAACGTTAAAACTTCTGGATGAGCATCTAATAAGCTTTGAAAATAATCAGACCCACTACGTGGTGTCGCTACAATACAAAATATTCTTAATTTTTTAAAATAACTGATTTTTTCTTCAATCTTCATTTTTTAATTTGTAGAGATTTGAACATTTTATATCTTACTTGATTATAATTGCTATAAATTTTAAGTAGTTAAATTTTAATAAACAAAAGATTAAATATTTATTATAAGTGAAATAGAAAATTATATAAATTATTATGTTATTTAACACTAAAGCTCAAACTCTTTCTAGTTTAAAAATAAAAGGAGCAATAATTCCAAAAATATTTTATTTCAAAAAAATAGACTTTAAAAAAAATCCAGAGAAATACTTAAAAATTATTAGAAAAAGATTTTTAGATAAAGTTGCTATTAGATCATCATCTGCCAATGAAGATCAGGAAAATAATTCACTTGCAGGTTATTTCGATTCCTTTTTAAATATTAATTCAAATAAAATAAATGATTTAAAAAATTCTATTGAAAAAGTAATTAAATCGTACGATAGAAAATCAAATAAAAATGATGAGATATTGATTCAGGAAATGGTTTATGATGTAAAATTTTCAGGAGTAATAACCACAAACGACAAGGTCACCGGTGCTCCCTATATACAAATAAATTATAGTACTGGAAATAAAACTGATACTGTTACATCTGGCGGTGGTGGTTCAAAAAGTTTTATATTTTATAAGTATTCTAAGTATAGACCTCAGGAAAATTTTATAAATAATTTAATAGATCTTTCTTTACGAATTGAAAAAAAAATTAATAAAGAGTTTTTAGATATTGAATTTGCTATAGACAAAAATTATAAAATATACATCTTACAACTTAGAAGGCTTTCAAATAGAAAATCAAGTTTAAATATTTCAAGTTGTAATCAAATGTTACTTAGGATTGAAAAGAAAATTGATAAATTAAAAGTTAAACATTATGATCTTCTAGGAAAAACGACAGCGTTTGGTGTAATGCCTGATTGGAATCCTGCTGAAATAATTGGAAATAAACCAAAAAATTTAGCCTTATCATTGTATCAAGATTTAATCACAAATAAAATTTGGTCGGTCCAAAGATTTAATTATGGCTTTAGAAATGTCCTATCAAATCATTTGATGACTATTTTTTTAGGATCACCTTATGTTGACTTAAGAGTAGATTTTAATTCTTGGCTACCTAAAAAATTAGATAATAAAATATCTGAAAAATTGATAAATTATTATCTCTCTACATTTATAAAAAATAAAAATTTACACGATAAAGTAGAATTTGAAATTTTATTTACTTGTCACACACCTCAAACAAAATCTAAACTTAAAGATAAATTAAAAAATATTTTAAATATTAAAGAAATTAATGAATTAGAATTATGTTTGAAAGATATCAATAGAAAAACCTTTGAAAATTATTTCATAGATAAATTAAAAATTTTAACACTTCAAGAAAAACAGATTAAATTAAAAAAATCAAAAATGTATTATATTGATAAAATCTATTGGCTAGTTGAAGATTGTAAGAATCTAGGTACCTTGCCATTTGCTGGACTTGCAAGATCAGCCTTTGTATCTAAAGAAATTTTACTTTCCCTAGTAAAAACTGGGGTCATAAGTGGTCATCAATATGAGATTTTCTTGGAGAATATTGCAACAATATCTTCAGAAATGAAAAAGGATATTTATATAAAAACAAGAAAAAATTTTATTAAAAAATATGGTCATATAAGACCTAATACATATGAAATTACTACAAAAAATTATAAAGATAATTTTGATAAATATTTCAATATAAAAAAAAAATTACAGTCTTCAGAAAAAAAAAGGCGAGTGAATTTTACAAACAATCAAAAAAAACAAATAAAGCAATATTTAAAAAACAATAATTTTAATTTTACTATAAATAAATTTTTAACTTTCTTGTCAGAAAGTATTGCATTAAGAGAGTATTCAAAATTTATATTTACAAAAAATATTGATGCAATTTTTAATTATTTAAAAATATTTCTTAAAAGATATAAAATTAAAGAAAATGATATTTCCTTTTTAGATATTAATACTATTAAAGATTTTTATTATAATCTTTCAAATCACAATATAAAAGATACTTTATTAAGTGAAATTAATACTAATAAAAAAAATTATTTAGAAAATATTCAGCTTAAACTTCCTGAGGTAATAACAAGTAAAAAAGATATTTACTTCTACTTTGAAAGATACAACAAGATAAATTTTGTAGGATCCAAAAATATAACTAGCAATATTTTAGAAATAAAAAAAATTAAAAATAAAAACCAGATCAAATCAAAAATAATTCTCATTGAAAATGCTGATCCTGGCTATGATTATCTTTTTACATATAATATAGCTGGATTAATTACTAAATTCGGAGGAGCAAATTCTCACATGTCCATAAGATGCTCTGAACTTGGAATACCTGCTGCAATCGGTGTGGGAGAAAAAAAATATAATGAAATAATTAATACAAAAAAAATTATGATAGATTGTTTAAACGAAAAAATACATCTAATTTCTTGATTATGAAAATATTATTAGTTCCAACAATAAGGGAATATTACAAAAATCAATTTGAATATACTATTGATTTAAGATTAATTAATTTTTTAAAAAAAACTTTTAATAATTTGGAAATTAAAATTTATAATGGCTTAGATAATGAAAATTATAATTTGATAATACTTACAGGTGGTAACAATTCTAATTTGATACAAAAAAAGGATAAAATAAGAAATGATATTAATCTTAAAGTTTTTAATTTTGCGTTAAAAAAAAAAATCAAATTGATAGGAATTTGTCATGGTGCCCAATTTTTAGCAAAAAAATTTGGATTTAAAATTCAAAAAAAATTAGGTCATGTAGGAAATCACGAGGTTTTTTTTTATAATAAAAATCTCAAGATCAATAAACGAATAGTAAATTCATTTCATAATGATGTTATAAAAATGAAAAAGTCAAATTTTGTGAATATTTTTGGTATTGCAAAAGATGATACTATAGAGGCTTTTCATATAAAAAAAAAGAAAGTACTAGGAATTATGTGGCACCCTGAAAGATACACAAAAATCAAATCTTTTGATCAAAAATTATTAAAGAAATTTTATGCAACTAATAGTATTATCGGCTGGTAAGGGTTCAAGATTACCCAATAAATTTAGAAAAAAACCTAAGTGCTTAGTTGAGATAATGTCAAAACCATTATTACTCTATAATGAGAATTTTTTTAAAAAATTTAAAAAAAAATTTATTATAACTGGATATAAATACTTGCATCTAAGAAAAATTGCCAAAAAAATTGGATTTAAAACAATTTTAAATAAAAAATATAAATCTACAAATATGGTTTATAGCTTATTTCTAAGTAATAAAATGATAAATCAAGATGTGGTAATTACTTATGGTGATGTTATTTTTCATGAAAAAATTTTTAATCATTTAAAAGTTAAAAAAGATCTAATGCCTATAAATAACAATTGGTTTAAAAACTGGAAAAACAGAATGCCATTAAGTAAAGTCTTAGAAGATGCAGAAAACTTATTTGTTAAAAAAAATAATTTAATAGAAATTGGAACAAAAATTGATAAAAAAAAAATACCTAATTATCAGTTTATGGGAATTCTAAAATTAAAAAAAAAAACATTTTTTAAGTGTTATGATTTTTTTAAAAAACTTAAAAATAATAATATAGATATGACTTCATTTATTAATTTATGTATTAAAAATAAGATAATGACTTTAAAAACAGTTCAATATAAAGATTATTGGTATGAAATTGATACAATTTCAGATCATAAATATGCAAGTAAAGATCTAAAAAAATGGTAATTTGGATTATTGGTCTATCAGGATCTGGTAAAAGCTACTTATCCAAAAAAATATATGCCAGTCTTAAAGAAAAGAAAATTTTGGTTGATGGGGATATTGTAAGAAAATATATAACTTATAAATTAAAATATACCAAAAAAGATCGAGAGAAAAATTCCTTAATTATATCTGATTTGTGTAAATTTTTGGAAAAACAAAAATTTACTGTTGTGTGTTCAATACTTTCAATTTTTAAAAAACATCAAAAGTTAAATAGGAAAAAATTTGAAAATTATTTTCAAATTTACTTAAAAAGTAATTTAATCAACTTAAAAAAAAGGAATAATAAGGGAATTTACTCAAAAGTAAATTTTGTTGGTAAGAAAATAAAATTTCCTCTACCTTATAAAAATGATCTCATAATTGAAAATAATTTTAAACCTTTTAAAAAAAGACTAATAAATGATATTATAATGAAAATTAATAATGCTAAAAAAGATAAAAAAAATTATTAAAAATGCAAGAAAAATAAAATATCAAAAAATTATTTTTTCAAAAAACGACTTCCTTCTTAGAGAAAAAGAAGTCATGTTCATTTTAAATAATAAAAAAATAAATACTAAAATTAGTCAATCTTGTAATTCTTGTAGCTCTTGTAATTTTTATTCCAAATTCTTAAATTTAAAGAATTTTATAAAATTTTATAAAAAATTTAATTCGAATTTACAATTAAAAGAGGAATATAACATTAAAACATTTAAAAAAAAATCTAATAAAAATGCTTGTTTTAAGTCTTATCTTTTATTTACTAATCTACTGATGAAACATAAAAAAATTAATAATATTCAAAAACTTAATACAATACTCAAAATAAATGATTTATTACTTTGTATTTACTCTAAAAAAAGTCACTCATATTTGACAAATAAATTCAAAGTATCAATTTTATATGAAAAAAAATTATTAAATAAATATTTATGATTAATCTAATACTGTCAGACACTGATAGATCTCTTTTCTATCTAAATGAAATTATCAAAAATAAAATTAAAATTAGTAAAATATTTCTTTATTCAAGAAATTATGGCCAAACATATAGATTTATTAAAAAAAATAAAATTAAATGCCCTTTAATTTTATTTAAAACAAATGATGTTAATTCGATTAACTTAGGTAGAAAATCAAAATTATTTAGATCTGATATAAACATCATATCAACATATCCTGGAGAAATAATAAATAAGCCATCGCTAATAAAAAAAAAATTGCTTCATTGCCATCCTGGAGATTTGCCAAAATTTAAAGGAAGTACAACTATCTATTATACAATTATCCAAAGACAAAAAATATGTGTGTCAATACTTGAAATTAACAAAAATATTGATAGCGGAAAAATAATTTATAAAAAATATTTTCCATACCCAAAAAATTTTAAAGAAGTTGAAAAGAACTTTGATAATAAAATTAGAGCTTTGACTTTGGTTGATTATTTAAAGATTAACAAAAAATATAAGTACCAAATTACAAAAAAAAATTATTTACCATATTATATTGCGCACCCAATGATTAGACAAATTGTTTTAAATAAAAAATTATTTCAAATGATTAAAATCTAATAATTGAAAATTTTTGTTAAGAGATAAATATTTACTATATTCCTTAATTTTATTATGTCTTAATAAATATCCTAATAGGGTATTGATTTTTTTATCAAGATTTTTATCACCAAAAATTATTTCTAAATATATCTTAGATCCTATTTTTTTTTTATTTCTATAAAAAAAATTTTTATTTGATGATTTTAATAAATCTTTAAATTCTTCAACAGATGGATAATAAAGCTTATAGCCAGTTTTAAGTAATATATTTTTTTTTTGTGGATAAAGTGAAATATCAAAACTTCCTGACGTACAATATTTAATAAACTTCTTTAAATAAGTCATATTTTTTTTTTCATATAACAAAGTTACACCTTTAGAAAAAAAAATTGAATCTGAATAATTATTTTTTTTTATATCTTTGGATAATCTAATTTTATAATTTTTATAAAAATTTTCTGAAAAAAAAATAAATTTTTCTGATATGTCATTACCATAAAAATTTATTTTTTGTAAATTTAATTTTTGAAAATTAAGTGAATTAAAAAATTTAAAATAAAATATTTTTTCGTATAAAGTAAAACCAAACTCATAAAATTTATAATTTTTTGAATTTGAAATTAGTAAATAATTTATCAAATTAAATCTTAAATCTTTGATATCATGTAGTGTTTTTTTATGAAATTTTATTTTTTTATTTATAATTTTATTAATATTAAAAATATCCTTAAAGTATCTTCCCAACATATAAGTGTCGTACAAATCTCCACTTAATGTTTCATAAATTTTTTTTTTACCTTGCTTCTCAATCCCAAAATTTATAAAATTTTTTTTTATATTTCTGTTTTTCATTCGTAAAGTTTTATCTTTTAATTCAAGCTTGGTATTTTTTTTCTTAATTTCATAGCAAGTTTTGGTTCAATATCAAAATAAATCATTCCTTCATTTCTTTTTTTTAGTTTTAAAACTTCACCATCTGGAGAGATAATTGCTGTATGTCCAAAAGTTTCTCTTTTTATATTATTTTTGCCTGTTTGTGCTGGTGCAAATATATAACAAAAATTTTCTATTGCTCTTGCTCGCAATAATGTAATCCAATGTTTTTCACCAGTAATTTTTGTAAATGCTGAAGGTACTGAAATGAAACTTAAATTTTTTTTACTTAATTTATTAAAAAGTTGTGGAAATCTTAAATCATAACAAATAGTAAGCCCTAATTTCCCCCAAGGCAAATTAACAGTTTTTAATTTTTTTCCTGGAATAAATGTTTTGCTTTCATTGTGTGTTTCTTTTTTTGAAAGTTTTACATCAAACATGTTTATTTTATCATAAAATGCTGCTACTTCACCCTTTGGATTGATCATAATAGACCTGTTTCTTAGTTTATTTTTTTCTTTTATAAATAGTGATCCTATCAAAATCCATTTCTTATTTTTTTTTGAAATAGACTTTATTTTCTTTATAATTGGATCTTTATTCATTGTGAATGAATAGGCAAAAATTTTTTTCTTATCTACAGAAAGTATTGTTGATGCTTCTGGTGTAACTATAAGATCAGCTTTAATCTTAATTGAATCATTAATGAAATTAATCAATTTGTGACAATTATTATAATAATTTTCACCACAAGATAATTGTATACAAGCTACTCTCATATAATAATTTTCTAATTTAATTAAATTAGATCCAATAAATATATTGTTTATATAAAATTTTTTTCAGTGCATAAATCAAGCCAATTGAGCTATTAGTACTGGTCAGCTGCACACATTACTGTGCTTCCACATCCAGCCTATCAACGTGGTGG
>MDTB01119396.1_pt1 | contig 77477 bp, 77 predicted proteins | sample 811161 | NCBI WGS metagenome assembly MDTB01 (sample SAMN05326650, study PRJNA326480) | marine metagenome | isolation source: seawater | place: Mediterranean Sea | collected 2009 | reverse complement strand
TAAAAATTAAATTAAAGAACGCCCAAGTAGCTTCTAGACCTCCTGATCTTATAAAAGCAACATAAATTGCCATCAAGACTAAAGCAATCATAAATGAACCAGCGAATCTAGTTATTAGAGTAGCTGTTTTATCTACTCCCCTGCCTTTAAGAAATTTTTTTGTATCAAAGACTAATTGATAAGCGTAACTACCAACTATTATAAAATGGGCTAAGTAGATTATTAAATAAAATATATTTCCAAATTTATCTATCATATTTATCCTTTTTGTTATCCTTTATATTGTTCCAAAAGATCTTCACCCATTAGAGTTGTAACTGATTTCTCTAAGACTACTCCAGCTTCAGCTCTTTCTTTTTGTAACTGTTCGTCTGCCTTAAAAGCTTTAAGACCATCCATTGTATCAAATCGTATAATAGTAGTGATTTTTGAGTCATTATCTTTTTCAGTTCCAGCGTAAAGAAATGTCATACCGTATTTTTTGATCTTTTCTGAGTTGCTATGAACCATTGCTTTCCATTTTGTAAAAGTTGCGATTGGTCCTTCTATTTTTACTATCATGTTATCTTCCTTTCGTTAATTTAATCTTCACATACTACGCCACGATGTATCCACTCATAATTCAGTAAAGTGTTTGAATTACTTTTTTTACTCTTTCAGCTCCATTAGGAACTAAAGCTTCTACAAATGAATGACATTGATCAGTTTTCTCTTTGTTATATTTAGAACCGTAGTGTTTATCTGTTGCTTCATTCACCCCTTTGTCCCACTCTTTTTCTGGAATACCTATTTCAAGAGCATATGTCTTTAAAACTTTAACAGTCGATATAGATTTTTCTTTCATTGCATATTCAAATTTTTCGCCTGAAGGCAAAAAGTAATTAGCCATATAAATACCAACACAATCTAAAGCTTTAGATTTATCAGCATCGCCCATAGTTTCAGCTGAAGCTAAATTAGGTATTAAAAAAATTATAAATAATATACAGAATAATTTTCTCATTTTAATAAATGCCAGATTTTACAAGTTTTTCTATCTCAACTTTTGACTCTGGTATTAGCCTGTAGATATATTTATCACAATTGATAGTTTTTTTTTCATCATACGGCTTTCCATAAAGCTCGTCGACAAATTTATTGAGTTTAGAATTTACAACATCTTCTTTTACGCCTTCTTTAATTAGATAAGATGTTAAAAATTTCTTTGCTGCAATTGAATGAACAATTTTATCTAATTTTAAAGTACCCTGTGGTATCATACTATTAGCATAGTAAAGACCGGTGCATTCAAGAGTAGCTTTTTTATCTTTATCACTTAAATGTCCAGCTGCATTTAATGCAGAGAATAAAAGTAAAGTAATAGAAATATAAATTATTTTCATATTAAAATGTTAATTAAAATCGTTCTGAATTTGAAATGATAAAATGTTGTTTGAGGTATGCAAATTGTCTCTACAACTATTGATAGAACTATATAATTAATTTATTTAAAGAAACTGCAGCAAGTTGGGCTGGGTTTGACTCAGTTTTCATAGTTTTAAGAATTAAATCAATCTTATTTAATTGGTATGTGATTTTTTCTGGATTATCCAGAAAATTTACAACATATTTATATATATTGTGGGCATTGCAATTAGATTGCAATAACTCAGGTATAACTTCTTCTTTGGCAGCAATATTTATGATATTTGCGTATTTAGTTTTTACTAACATTTTTATGATTAAATAATTAATAAAATTAATTTTATAAATAATAATAGAAGGAATTTTTGCATTCGAGATTTCTAATGACACTGTACCAGATTTTGATACAGCAAAAATAGATTTGCTTAATAAGTGATTTTTGATTTTTTCATCACTGATAGTTTCACAATTAGATAAATCAATATTTTTAGTAATAAAAGATTGAATTAATTCTCTATTTTTCTTTGTTGAGTGAAAGATATAAGTAAAATTTTTATATTTCTTATTCATCAATTTTATAAAATTAATAAGAATTGGCATTAAGACTCTTATTTCTGACTCACGACTTCCTGCGAAAATTGATATAATAGAATTATTTTTTCCCATAATTTGATTAATATCTATTTTACTACTACTTTTTTTTTCCAATAGTGGATGTCCAACAAATTTATAATTTATTTTTTCGCTTTCAAAAAATTTTTGTTCAAAACTAAATAATAATAAAATATGATCAATAAATTTTTTCATTTTTCTCACTCTTCCTTCTCGCCAAATCCATACTTGCGGAGCAACATAGTGGACAGTTTTGATTTCTTTATCAATTTTTTTAACTCTTTCGGCTACACGTAATGTAAAATCCGGGCTATCTACGGTAAATAAAATATCTGGTTTATATTGGATAACAGCTTTTACAGTCTTATTAATCTTTTTATTTATACTAAAAATATTTAAAATAACTTTTGTAAAACCTAAATAAGTAATTTCATTTAAATCGTAAATTGATTTGATTCCTAAAGATTTTAAGTTTTCCCCTCCTACAGATAAATATTCAATATTAGGATTTATTTTTTTTAAGTTTTGGATTACTTTTGAAGCTAATATGTCTCCTGAAGCCTCACCTGTTAGTATAAATATTTTTTTCATCTATACATCCTCCATAATTCTCCCTTATCCGATAACATATAAATTTGACCTGTATTTTTGTGTATTTTAATGTCTCGAATTCTTCCTATATCTCCTTTGAAAATTATTTGTTCATTTATAAAATCATTATTTTTAAATTTTATTTTTCTTAATGATTTATCTTTTAAGGAAGTAATCAAAGCGTCACCATCCCATTCTTTAAATTCATTGCCTTGGTAAATTGTTAATGCACTAACAGCTATAGATGGAACCCAATATTTGATTGCTTTCGTAAAACCTGGTCTCCATTTAGGACCTATCTTTGTACCTGTATAATTTGTTCCTCCCCATCCTAAAATTTTCCAGCCGTAATTTTCTCCATAATTTGCAACACCGAACCAGTCTCCACCTTTTGCACCATGATTGCTCAAATATATTTTATTATCAAATGGTGAAAGAACTATACCTTGAGGATTTCTTACTCCTATTTGGAATATTTCTGGCAACCATTTTTGTTTATTCTTAAATTTCGGATTATCTTTTGGTATCGATCCATCAATATTTACTCTTATTATACTTCCAGGATGTTTTGTATAATCTTGAGCTATCATTCCCTTACCTCTTTCTCCTGCAGTAATGTATAGATGCTTACCTTTTACAGCTAATCTTGAGCCAAAATGGTAGCCAGAGTCAATTGCAGGTTCAGCTCTAAAAATATTGGTAAACTTAATTTTTTCATTTGAAAATTTTCCTTTTGCGACCGAAGTACTTGATTTTCCTTCTCCTCTATTTTCTGAATAAGAAATATAAACTTGTTTATCAAGATACAAAACATCAAGTAAACCTCCTTGACCATGATTTAAAATTGAAAGATTATGCTCGACTTCAGATAAATTTTTATTTTTTAAATTTAATAAATATAATTTGCCAGTTTTTTCAGTAAATATAATATTCTCCTTATCTACAAAAGATAAACTCCATGGATTATTTAGGCCATCTTGTATTTTTTCAAATTTAACTTCTATAGCATTTAAATTAATAAAAAAAAAATAAATCAATAAAAAAATAAATATCTTTCTCATTGTGCTTTTATAAACATTTTATTTTTATTCGCGAAATTAATACATTTTTTTTTATCAAGAAATACATTCTGTCTACTTTTTAAAACTATTCCCTTAAGACCAGCATTTTTACATTGCAACATGGTTTTTAATCCGATCGTAGGCAAATCTATTCTCAAATCTTGTTTTTTTTTAGGAAATTTAACTAATACACCTCTGTTTGAAAGAGGTTTTTTTCTGCATCTTTCTAACAATTTTTTTGTTCCATCCTTTCCTTCTATAGCTACAAAATTATTTCTTACAACAGCAGCTTGACTAAAATCATACTTTCCTAATTTATTTAATTTTTTGATTGCAATTTTAATATTATTTTTATCATTATTATTAGGTTTTATTTTTGAATAATTTCCTTTTTTTAAGGTTAATTCAGGGTTAAAAGTTAAAGAGCTAATTGTATTTATTTTTTCTTTTTTCAGAATTTTAATAATTTCTTTTAGAATTGCAGCATCCCCAATTTTAGAACTTTTAATTATTCTTGGTAAATAATAAATTCCTTTTAAATCTAAACGCAATTTTGAAAAATTTGGCTTTTCAACCTTTCCAGCAAATAAAACTTTTTTACAATCATTAATTTTTAAAATTTTTATAATTTTACCAAATTCTCCAATAGATACATTATGGGCACTCTTATCATTTTTAAAAATATGTTCTTTTGTTAAATCTATAATTAGATATTTAACTCTTATTTTTTTTATTTTTTTTAGAATCTGCTTTGGAAAATCAGTTTTTCCAAATATAAGACCAATCATAATTTCAATTTTTAGGTGAGCAAATAGGTCTTTTTTTATCCTTTTCGATAAAATTTATAACTTCTTTTACTAGTTCATTATCTTTATGCTCTCCATTAATTTTATTTAAATTTTCATGTAAATTTTTTGAAGAAAATATTTCTTTATAAGCTTTATCAAGACCCATTATTTTTTGATTTTCATATTTTTTTCTTCTTAAGCCAATAAGATTAAGGCCTTGCAAATAATTTCTATTTCCAATAGATAATCCAAATGGTATCACGTCTTTTAATACTCCTGTCATTCCACCAATCATTGCTAATCTTCCTATTCTAGTAAATTGTTGAACCGCAGAATTTCCACCAATAACAACTGAGTCTTCAATAGTTACATGTCCGCCTAATGGAACGTTATTAGCTATAATTACATTATTTCCAATTTTACAATCATGTGCTACATGAGATGAAATCATTAAAAGACAATTATCTCCGATAATTGTTTTTGAACCTCCACCTGCTGTACCAGGATTAATTGTAACGTATTCTCTAATAAGATTATTTTTTCCTATTATGAGTGATGTTTTTTCATTATTAAATTTTAAATCTTGCGGTTGAGTACCTATGCTTGCAAAGGGAAATATTCTTGTGCCTTCTCCTATGATCGTATTACCTTCAATGTGAACATTTGAAATTAACTCAACACCTTCACCAATTATTACATTTGGACCTATATAACAAAAAGGGCCCACCTTAACATTTTTTCCAATTTTTGCTTTTTTTTCTATTATGCTTGATTTGTGAATCATTTTCTATCCACTATTGTTGCAGACCATTCTGCATCTGCCATTCTTTTTCCACCAACCTTGGCTATTCCTTTATATTTCCAAACTCTTCCATGAGATCTAACGGCTTCAATTTCTAAATGTAATTCACAATCTGGAATAACAGGGTTTCTAAATCTAGCTTTTTCAACACTCATTAAATAAACTAACTTATTATCATATTCCTTAGGATCAATTCCATAAGCTGTAAGAGCTGCAGCAGCCTGCCCAAATGCCTCTACTATTAAAACTCCTGGTAGAACTGGTTGTCCAGGAAAATGGCCTTGAACATAAAATCCATCTTTTTTTACATACATAATTCCAGTGGCTGATTTTAATTTAACAATATTTATAAGTTTATCTATTAGTAGCATTGGCGCTCTGTGAGGTAATAAACTCTCTATTTTTTTTTTATCAATAGTGTTTTCAGTCATTTTTAAATCTTTTTATAAACTTTTTTAATGGAATTGCAGGATATCCCATTACAGTTTGATTGTCAGGAATATCTTTTATAACTCCGCTACCACCAGCAATTCTTACATTGTTACCAATTTTTAAATGTCCTGATACACCTGCTTGTCCACCAATAGATACATTGTTCCCTATACTACAACTACCTGCGAATCCTACTTGACCAGCAATCATACAGTTATTACCGATTTTAACATTGTGTGCAACATGAACTTGGTTATCTAAATAAGTATTTTCACCAATAACTGTATCATCTATTGAACCCCTATCTATCGTGCAAGAGGAGGCAATTTCTACATTTTTATTTATAATTACTTTTCCTATATGAGGAAATTTGAAATTTTTTTTAGCTAGTGGAATAAAACCAAAACCTTTAAGACCAATCTTACAACCACTTTGAATTACTACGTCATCATCTAAAATACAATTTTTTAGCAAAACGTCTGAGCCAATCACATTATTTTTTCCAATTACAGTATTTTGTTCTATAATTGTGTTGTCACCTATTACAGAATTTTTTCCGATGCGTACATTCTTTCCTATAAGAACATTATTTCCAAACTTACATTTCGGATATTTTGATTTTTTTATTTTTTTTAAAGTGTCATCAGGATAATCAATATCAGCTAAGGGATAGAATTTTTTAGTCACTTTGGCCAATTCAAATAAAACACTTTTAACAACAATTTTAATACAATTATCTGGTAATAAATCCTGAAGTTTCTTTGTAGTAATACACGCAGATGCTTTTGTATTTTTAGCGTAATCAGAGTACTTTATAGAGTCAAAAAAAGAAAGGTCACCCTTATCGGATTTTTCTAAAGTTGAAATATCTTTTATTTTAACTGATTTTAGTAATTTTAATTCAGGAAATAATTTTATTAATTCAATATGATTTATTTTTTTGAAAAAAACAACATTTTTCATTTAATTCTTTATTTTAATGTTTTGATTTTCTTATTTAATTCAGCAAGCATTATCTGGGTTAAATCAAGTGAATTTTCTCCTATTAAAACATTTTTTTTATCTAAAACAACTTTGATTTTTTTAGTCTTCATATAATTCAGTAGTATTGGATTTAAATTTTCAATTAGTTTTTTCCTTTGACTTTTTTGTTGCTGTGATATTTTTTTTAAAAAATCATTTCTTCTCTTTCGTAAATCAACAACTTTTTTTCTTAATTCTCCCACATTTTTCTTGTATTCTTCATTTTTAAGTATATTTTTTTTTGCAATTAAAGATTTTTCTTCTTCTAATAATTTTTTTTCTTCTTTTTTAAATTTTTCATCTTCATTTTTTATTTCTTTTTTCATTGAAGATTGTGCTTTTTTTCCTGCTTCACTTTGATTTAAAATGTAAGATAAATCTAAAAAATAAGTTTCGTTTGAGAAAGATTGAGGAATTGATATAAAAAAATAAGTAATAAATACTAATAACCAAATTGTTTTTTTCATTTTAAAAAGTTGTTCCTAAATTAAATTTAAATGATTGTGTTGAGTCTGAGCTATTTTTTGTTATAGCTTTTGCTAAAGTAAATGTAACAGGTCCGATAGGCGAGTACCAGTTTGCTGCAATACCTGTAGATGATCTTATTTTTTGAGTTTGATTGTCTATTGTTCCGTTGTAATCAACACCCCAAACATTACCTGCATCTATAAACATACTTATATCAGCATTAGTAGATTCAGGTAATAAATTGGGCAAACTTGCTTCTAAATTTAATGCAGTAGAATAATTTCCGCCTACAAAATCTTTACCATCTTTCGGGCCAACTTTTCCTTTTGCAAATCCTCGTAATCTGTTTGATGGAATAAATAATCTTTTATTAACTCTGACATCTTCATCTATTCCATTAACTGCAGCTACATAAAATTTTATTGAACCAATAATATCTTCAGATAAAGGTCTGTAAAAATTTGTAGCAAAGTTATTTGATATGGAAGATGAATCTGCAAATATAGGAAGCTGTTGATAAAAACTAGCTGAGTAACCATTGGTAGGCATAAATGTTCTATCTCTTTCATCTCTTGTAATGCTGTAATCAACTGCTAGTTCAGTAAAAGATCCTGCTTGTTTTTTTAATTGATCCGACGCAGTTGAGTCTACAGTTAATTTGTCAGCGCTTAACACTATCCCAGGGCTTATGTAAACATTAGTGTACTGTTCAAAAGAAGTTGAAATGTTTGCAGACTGTACTTTATTTTCATAACCTGATGCTGCTACATCACTGTCAGAAGCTTGAAATCCAAAACTTAATGTATTGCCTGAAAAATTGTAGTTTGGGTCACTATAATCAAAGCCACCTTTCAGTGCATCGTCACTTATATCTATAGAAGTCTCAAGTCTAATTCCTTTACCTAACCAATTATTTTCTTTTATACCAAACTGTACAGCTCCACCATCCGTACCTACCCCGGCTCCTGCTGAGATTTCTCCAGTTGGCTTTTCTTCAACTGAAATATCAATTACTTTAAGATCTTTTTCTGAACCTGTTGATACTTTTTCTTCTACACTTTCAAAAATATTTCTTGATTTAATTCTGGCTATTGATTGATTAAATTTTAGTTTATTAAATGGATCTCCCTCGTCAACTAGCAATTCACCTCTTATAACATCTTCATTTGTAACAGTATTACCTAAAATATTAATTCTCTCGATTAAACTTTTTTCTCCTTCATAAATATTTAAAACGATTTCAATACCACTGTCTCCAACTATTTCATTTACTGAATGTTCAATGTATTGAAGATCATTAAAAGATATTAATTTATCGAGTGAGTCTAAGAGTTTTTTTACTTTAAATGGAGAATAATAATCGCTTACCAACTTCTTAAAATTTTTTTCTAAAGGCATAAAAACTTTTTTATCTAATGCAGGGTTTACATTAGTAGAGATTTTATTAATCCTGTATCTTTTTCCTGAGCTAATATTGTAGGTAAGAGTAGAAAAATTTTTATCATCAAGCGTGGCACTACTTGAAATTACATTAACATCATAAAATCCTGCAGATTTGTAATAATTAGTAAGAAGTCTTTTATCAAGTTCGATATTTTTTTTATTCAAGATAGTATTTCTAGAAATAAACTTCCAAAATTTATCTTCTTCAGAAACAATAACATCTCTTAATCTTCTATCTCTAATTTTTTTGTCTCCGATAAATCTAATTTTTTTAATTTTAACTTTTGATCCTCTATTTATGAAAAAATATAAGTTAACAGTGTCTTCATTTATCTCTTCAACTTTTGTATCTACATCAGTCGTATTAAAGCCTAGAATTTCATATACCTTTTTTATTCTTATAATATCTTTAGAAATATTACTTTTAATATAAGAACTTTTTTCTTTAGAAGAAATATCTTCTAGTAAAGCATCTTTAATTTTATTAGTTGGCTCGCCCTCTAATATTATTGAATTAATGACTGGATATTCTTTTACTTCTATACTTAAAATATTATTTTTAAATGAAACTTTTACATCTTCAAAAAAATTTGTTTCATATAAATTTTTTAATATTTGATTTAACTCTTCATTTGTATATGAAGGTTGAATTTTAATATCTCCATAAACCTTAATTGTTTCAATATCTATTCTTTTTGTACCGGAGATTTTTAATTCAGTTGAATATGAATGGGAAAAGAAAAAAAATATTAATAAAAATGTTGTTATTATTTTTTTTTTCATTTTGTTAAAATTTTCTTTATTGTGTTTCTTGCCCAATTATCGATACTTATTATTTCTTTAATAGAATTCGTATTTTTTATAGCATATTTTTTAAAATTTTTATCTCTCAATATTAAAAATAAGTTCTTCATAATTGCATTAAAAGCAATCTTTTTTGATAAAAAATGATCAACTAATATTTCATTAGTTGCATTTAGTATTATTGGCAGGGAATGGTATTTGTTCAAAATGGGTATTAATTTTATTGGTGGAAAATTATTTTTATTTATGGGTATAAACTCTAATTTTTGAAATTCAATATCTTTGTTTGGTAATCTTAATATTTTCTTTAATTCAAAATGTGAATCGAAAATTGCATTAGCAATTGGTATCATCATATTAGGTTCATGAAACAAAAGATTCGTAATACCGTTTTTATATTTTACTGCAGCATGGATTTGTGATTGTGGGTGAATAATAATCTTAATTTTTTCTTTAATAGGTTTAAAAATTTTTTGTGCCTCAATATATTCAAACAATTTATTCATCATTGTAGCGGAATCAATTGAAATTTTCTTACCCATTGACCATTTGGGATGTTTAATAGCATCTGCTGGTGTTATTTTTTTATTTTTTTTCTTATTATTTAGAAAAGGACCTCCGGAACCAGTTATGTAAACTGTATCAATTAATTTTGTGTCTATATCTTTTTCTAAAAGTTTTGATATAGAAAAATGCTCTGAGTCTATTGGAATAAATTTAGTTTTGTGTTTTTTTATTAATTTTTCTATTAAATGCCATGCACATATAACGGTCTCTTTGTTAGCAAGAAGTATTTTTTTACTAGTTTTAAGAAATAGTATAGTTGGCTCTAATCCATCGATTCCAGGAACTGCGCATACAGTTACATCATTTATTTTTTTCTTTAATTTAATATGTTGATAATTATTGTAAATTTTTATTTTAGATTTTTTAAATTTTTTTTTAACTCTAAGATAAATACTATTATCTAAAATAATAAAAATTTTAGGTTTGAATTTTATAATTTGATTAACTATTTTCTTATAATTTGAGTTTGCTACTAATGTTTGTATATTAAAATATTTTCTTTTTTTCTCAATTATTTTTAGTGTACTAGTTCCTATAGAACCAGTAGATCCGAGTATAGATATTTTATAACTCATTATATAATTATAAAAATTTGTAATATGCTAATAAGAAATAAGCAAATGGTATAGCTAATATTATTCCATCAATACGGTCTAGTATTCCTCCATGGCCAGGTAAAATATTTCCCGTATCTTTCAAGCTTGCTTTTCTTTTTAAAAATGAAATAAAAATATCTCCTACTTGAGTTGAAAGAGAAATTAATAAACAAAAAATAACATTTGTGGCCAAATACAAATTTTGATCATTATAAATCACACTATAGATTATTATAGGAAGAAGTGAAAAAATAAAAGATCCAGCGCTACCAGATAAAGTTTTATTTGGACTAATTTTTGTTAATTTTTTTCCACCAATTATTCTACCAAATATGTAACCTCCAATATCTGAAAAAATACTTATTAAAAGTAAAAAAAGAAAAAACTGTGGGCCGTAATGCATATATATAGCTAAACAAGAACCAGCAAAAATTACATAAAGATAAAATAAAGCTACACCGTTGAAATAAAAACATTTTAATATTTTTTTTTTATCTTTTTTATATATTCCTAAAGAAAGAAAAATTAATTCATAAAAAGCCATATAAGAAATCATTAAAAGACCTGCTATGAATAAATAATGATGTATGAATATTAAACTTAAGGTTAAGAATAATAAAACTATTGAAGTTAAAATTCTTTTTTTTAATTCAGTCATTATATAGCTCCATAATTTCTATTTATTTTTTTATAATTATTAATAATCTTTTTTAAATCTTTGCCATTAAAATCTGGCCATAATTTATCTACAAAATATAACTCTGTATATGCTAATTGCCAAAGCATAAAGTTGCTTAATCTCTTTTTCCCACCAGTTCTAATGAGAATATCTGGATCAGGCAAATTACTAGTAAAAAGTTTTTTATTGATAAGATTTTCATTTATTTTTTTTCTTTTTTTTAAGCAGTTGAAAGCGTGTGTAATTTCATTTCTGGAACCATAATTTATTGCAAGATTTACTAAAATTTTCTTATTTTTTTGAGTCTTTTTAATTGTTTTAGAAAGTATTAATTTAATTGGTGTTGCTAACCTATTAATTTTACCTAAAATTTTAATTTTGATCCCGTTTTTAATCACATTATCTATCTCTTTTGAAAAATATGACTTTATAAGATTAAATAAGAAAGTTATCTCAGATTTAGGTCTTTTCCAATTTTCTGTTGAAAAAACATAGAAAGTTATAATTGGAATTTTTAATTTTATTGATTGCTCTACAATTTTTTTTACTGCTTTAACACCGTTAAAATGTCCAAAATTTCTTCCTTTTTTTTTCTTTTTACCCCATCTACCATTACCATCCATAATAAAGGCAACGTGACTAAGTTTGTTCATATTTGTAAAATTTCTTTTTCTTTTTCGTTTAAGATTTTTTCAATGTTAGAGATGCTATCATCTGTTAATTTTTGATTATTTTTTTCAAATAGTTTGCTTTGGTCTTCAGTAATTTTTTTATCTTTTAATTTATTTTTTAGCTCTTCATTTGCTTCTCTTCTTATATTTCTTATTGATACTTTGCTTTTTTCACCCATACCTTTCAAAATTTTAATTAACTCCTTTCGTCTTTCCTCTGTTAAATCTGGAATTCTTATTCTTATTACTTGTCCATCAATTTGAGGATTAATACCTAAATCTGATTTTTGAATAGCTGAGTCAACAAATGCTACATTAGATTGATCCCAAACTTGTATTGAAATTAATCTTGCCTCGGGAACGCTTACTGTTGCAATTTGATTAATTGGCATTTGTTGGCCATACACCTCAACTTTAATCATATCTAACATGGATGCATTAGCCCTTCCAGTTCGTAATGTAGAAATATCTTTTTTAAAAGACTGAATTGTCTTTTCCATTTTTAATGAATAATTTTTTTCATTAAACTCTGAGCTCATTATTAGACTCCTTCACCAACTTTAAATCTAACAAAATCAATAATCTTTATATCTTTATCAATTTTATTTTCTTTAAGTATATCAGAAACTTTCTTTTTTGGATCCATTATCCATACTTGGTTTAATAGAGTATTATCAGCTATAAATTTATTAATTTTACCTTTTGAAATTTTTTCTAACATTTCTTCTTTCTTACCTGAATTCAAAAGTTCGGCTTTTATAATTTCTAATTCTTTATCTATAACTTCTTTCTTTATACCATCTTTATCGATAGCAAGTGGATTTAATGCGGCTATATGCATAGATAATTTGTTACCTAAATCATTATTTTTTCCATCAACTATTTCACTTAACTTTACTACAGAAATAATTTTTCCAATATTCTTTTCAACCGCTGAATGAACGTAAGGAAAATTCTTTCCCAAGCTTTTATCAAAAAATCTTGCTCTTCTTAAACTTATTTTTTCGCCAATTTTAGAAATTAGCGCAATTAAATTATCTTTAACTGTATTACCATCTTTCATTTTTGCGATATTAATTTTTTCTATATTAGCTTTTTCATTAAAACATATTTCAGAAAGCTCCTTACAAAAAGAAATAAAATCCTTATTTTTTGCCACAAAATCTGTTTCACTATTTATTTCAATTAAAGAAACTTCACCATTTTTTTCATGTAAAAGAGCTAAACCTTCTGAGGCGGTACGACTCATTTTCTTTGAAGCTTTAGCAATTCCTTTTTTTCTTAAAAATTCTATAGATTTCTCTATGTCACCATTATTTTCATCTATAGCTAATTTGCAGTCTTTGAATCCTACGCCAGTCAATTCTCTTAATTTTTTGATATTATCTAGCAAATTATTATCTGACATTAAAGATTTTAGATTTACTTATTTTTTTTTTGACTTATTTTTTTTTTCAACACTTTTAATATTTTTTTTCTTTTCTTCTTTCTTATCTTCTTTTTTCTCCAAATTTTCTATTAATTTTTCTGCATCTATAATTGTAGATTTTAATAAATCACAGTAAAGATTTATTGATCTTCTCGCATCATCATTTCCAGGAATTGGAAAATCTATTCCTGTTGGGTCAGAATTTGTATCTAAAACAGCTATTATAGGTATGTTAAGTTTTTTTGCCTCTTGCACGGCTAGAGATTCTATATTTGTATCAATTATAAAAATTAAATTAGGAATTTTTTTCATATCTGAAATTCCACCCAAGGACCTTTGAAGTTTATCTCTTTCTTTGCCAAATTTTAAAATTTCTTTTTTAGTAAAACCTGTATTTTCTTTTGATAATTGTTGATCTAATGTTTTAAGTCTTTTTATAGAATTTTGAATAGTGTTCCAATTTGTTAACATACCACCCAGCCATCTATAATTTACAAAAAATTGATTAGTTTCACTTGCTAAATTACTTACTTGTTCAGAGGCTTGTTTCTTTGTAGATACGATTAATATTTTTCCTCCACTAGCAACGCATTTATGAACCTCAGCTAAAGCTTCTTTTAAAAAATTAACAGTCTGGGTTAAATCAATAATATGAATAGAATTTTTTTCACCAAAAATATATTTTTTCATTTTTGGATTCCATCTTAGAGTTTTATGCCCCAGATGCACTCCGGCTTCTAATAATTGTTTTATGTTTACTTCTGGTACGTTCATAGTTTTCCCGGTTAATCCACCACAGCTATTCCAATTTAATGGACCGGTGGGCAACAAGCCCTTAATGCTGTGTGCGAAATTAAGCTTTGATATATATAAATTATCTAAAAATCAAGTAACTAAAACGTTATTTTTTTGACGTATTGCTTACTTTTTACATTATTGAAGATGCTTAAATCAAATTTTCTAGCTTTTTCAAGATTAAAGATAATTTTTTTACCTTTATCAGGTATAATCAGTTTTATATTCGTTTCTCCTATTTCTTTTAGGTGTTCTTTAAGCTCTTTTAAATTGTAATCTTCTGCTAGTTCAATCGATATATTTTCATAGGGTTTGTTTACCATATCATTAAGTGCTAAAATTTTTCTTATATTAATTCTTCTTTGTGCTGTTTCTGAATTAAGTTTATCTTTCTGCAATGTTAGAATAAATGACTCTGACTCTTTAAGTTTTTCTCTATTATTTGTTAAATTTTCTGAAAACAAAAATAATTCAAATTCACCAAAATTATCACTAAATTTAACTATGGCAAAAGGAGTGCCTTTAATGCTTTTTTTTTCTTGAATTGACATTATTGTTCCTGCAACTAAAGCCTCATTACTATCTTCATTAATAAATTCTTTATATGACTTAATTTTTAATTGTTTAAAAAAATCTTGATATTCATTAAGTGGATGATCGGACATGTAAAAACCAAGAGAATAAAATTCTTCAGATAATTGTTCCTTCTTAGACCACGTATCTTTATCATCAAATTCAAATAATTTTTTGTCTTCACTCTCAACATCATCAAAAAGATTTTTTTGATTATTAATCTTATCTTCATAATTATTTTTAATAGTTTGAATAATTTTAGGTATAGATAAAAATATTTTTTTACGGTTTGTTTCAAGATTATCAAATGCGCCAGCTTTAACTAAGCCTTCAAGTTGAAGTTTATTTACATCTTTGGGATTAACTCGTTTGATAAAATCGAATAAAGATTTAAATTTCCCATTTTTATTTCTCTCTCTTATAATGTTGGAAACAGCTTCAAAACCAACACTTTTAATTGCTCCTAAACCATAAAATATTTTATTTTTTTCAGCTTTAAATTCTGCAAAACATGCATTTATACATGGTCTAACTACATCAATTTTCAATCTTTTAAGTTCCTCAACAAATTCTCTTAGTTTTCCAGTACTAGTCAATTCTGTGGACATGGTGGCAGCAATAAAATCTTCTTTATGGTAAGTCTTCAAGTAAGCAGTTTGATAAGCTATTAATGCATATGCTGCAGCATGACTTTTATTGAATCCGTATTCAGCAAAAGGTTCGATTTTAGTAAAAACAAAATTAGCAACATCTTTTTTAATTCCATTTGTTACAGCGCCATTTACAAATCTTTCTTTTTGCTTTTCAAGTTCTGCCCTTTTTTTCTTTCCCATTGCTCTTCTCAATATATCTGCTTCCCCAGCAGTGAAACCTGCTAAAGTTTGAGCAATCTGCATTACTTGTTCTTGATATATTATTATTCCATAGGTAGGCTTTAAAATATTTTCTAAAACTTCATGAATATAATCTGGTTTTTTTAAACCATTCTTACAATCATTATAAATTGGTATATTGCTCATTGGGCCTGGCCTATAAAGAGCTACGAGTGCAATTATGTCGTCAAACTTATTTGGTTTCATTTGACGTATAGCATCTCTCATCCCGGCGCTCTCTAACTGAAATAAGCCAGTAGTTTCACCTGTAGATAAAAGTTCAAAAACTTTTAAATCATTTAAATTTACTTTTGTTATATCTAATTCAATATTCTTAATTTTTAACATTTTAATAGTTTTGTCTATTACTGTAAGCGTTTTTAGACCAAGTAAATCAAATTTAACTAGTCCTGCATTCTCGGAGGAATACATGTCAAATTGAGTAGATGGTAAAAATAAATTTGAACTTCGATCAATATATAGGGGAACTTGTTCAGACAACTCTTCTCCCGCTATAACCACTCCAGCTGCGTGAGTTGCCATATTTCTATTTAATCCTTCAATATTTAATGAAAGTTCAATGAGTTTTTCAACTTTTTTATTATTTTTAATTTCTTCTTTAAACCTAGGTTCTCTATCGATTGACTCCTTTAAAGTTAATGGTCTAGAGGGGTCGAAAGGTATCATTTTACATATTTTGTCAACGTGCCCGTATGGAATACCCAAAACTCTACCAACATCTCTTAAAGCCATTCTTGCTTTTAATTTACCAAAGGTAATAATATGTGCGACACCTTTTTGGTATTTTGATTTAAGATATTCAAATACTTTGTCTCTTTTTTCTTCACAAAAATCTATATCAAAATCAGGCATCGAAATACGATCGGGATTTAAAAATCTTTCAAAAATTAAATTAAATTCAATAGGGTCTAAATCAGTGATGTCCAAACAATATGCAACTAATGAACCTGCACCCGAACCTCTACCTGGCCCTACAGGAATTGAATTTTTTTTTGACCACTTTATATAATCTGATACTATTAAAAAATAACTAGAATAATTCATAGAATTAATAATATTTATTTCATGCGTTAGCCTATCTTCATAAATTAATTTGAGTTCATCTTTATTTTTATTTAAATTTTTATTGAAGATAAAATTTTCTAACCTATTTTTTAATCCTAATTTAGCTTGCAAAAGTAGTTCATCATTTATTGGAACATCATTTTTAGTTTTAAGTTTTGGTAAAATAGGTTTTGATTTTTTTGGCTTGAAAGAAAATCTAATTGGAAAATTATAGTTATTTTCCAAGGCCTCAGGTAGGTCTTTGTATAATTTAGACAAATCATCATTAGTTTTTAAATAATGTTGATCGCTATACTTTTTTCGATTTTTTTCATCTATATAGGTTTTTTGGCCAATACAGACTAATGCGTCATGTGCTTCCGCCATTTCAGGATTAATATAATATATTTCTTGAGATGCTATTAATGGTATTTTAAATTTGTAAGATAAATTTAATAAATATTCTTCAAAGATTTTTTCACCATCCTCTTCATGTCTTTGTATTTCAAAATAAAATCTATTTTCAAAATATTTTAAAAAATTTGATACTATTTCATCTATAACTTTTATTTTATTTGCTTTAAAAAGAGAGCCGAAAAAATCATTTAAGCCTCCAGATAAAATTATTAGATCTTCATTATATTTATATAAATCTTCTAATTTACAATGAGGATCATTGGTTTCATTGATATCGAGATAACTTTTTGATGATAGTTTAGTTAAGTTTTTATATCCTTTTTCAGATGTAGCAAAAATTGGAAGTTTAGAAATAATATTTTCTGTATTAAAATTTATCTGTGTCCCGATAATTGGTTGTGTACCTGATTTACTTATTTTTTCTGAAAACTCAAGAGCTCCACATAAATTAAAGCTATCACAAACACCTACAGACTTTATTTTGTTATTTTTACAAAAATCTGCGAGATCATCTATTTTTACTGCTCCTTCACAAATTGAATATTGAGTATGAATTTTAAAATTATTAAATTGTTTATCTCTTTGCTCCATTTACTCTTTTTATATTACCATTTGAAATACTCAACTTATAATCAGCTTTGTTAGCTAGTTCTCTATTGTGAGTTGCAAAAATTATAGCTTTATTTAATTTTTTTAATTTTAAAAAATAATCAAAAATATTTAAAGAAGTTTTAAAATCTAGGTTACCTGTTGGCTCATCTGCTAAAATTAGATTTGTTTCAGAAATAAGTGCTCTAGCTATTGCAACTCTTTGTTGTTCCCCGCCCGAAAGTTCACCTGGAAAATGGTTAGCTCTATTTTCTAATTTAACATCTTTAAGTACTTTTTTAGCTTTAATCTTTGATTTTAGTGAGTTTTCTCCTCTGATTATTAACGGCATTAAAATATTTTCTAGAGCTGTAAAATCAGTCAATAAATTATTATTCTGAAAAATTATAGATATATTTTTCTGTCTTATATTGTTTTTTCCTTGCTCATCTATTTTTTTTGAGTCCTTGCCAAGGAAAATTATTTTTCCAGAAGATTGATTTTCAAGTAATGCTAATAAATGTAAAAAAGTGGACTTACCAGAACCAGATGGTCCGGTCAAAGCTATTAGCTCCCCAGCCTTAATAGTTATGTTCACATTTTTAAATAATTCAACAAGACCATTTTTATGTTCAAAAACTTTTTTAACCTTAATTGTCTCCAATATAATTTTATTCATATTTTAAAGCACTGTTTGTTTGCATTTTAGAAATTGTTCTAGCGGGAAAATAGGAGGCTAAAGATGTTATTATCAATGAACAAATAAATATGATTAATATAGAAAATATACTAATTTCACTGGGCATTTTGTCTAAAAAATAAACATCTGAAGGAAAAATATTTAAATTAAATACTATAGATAAAATAATTCGGATTTCCTCAATGTAAATTGAAAACAATGTTCCAATAATAATACCTGTTACTGTCGCTATAAAACCAATAATAAAACCCGTTAAAAAAAATGATTTTTTAATTGACCTATTACTTAACCCTAATGTTTTTAAAATAGCTATTTCTCTTGTTTTATTTTTAATTAAAATAGTTAGACCTGAAATTATATTGAATGCAGCTACTACTACAATTAAAGATAAAATAATAAACATGACATTTCTTTCTACTTTAAGTGCGCTAAAAAAAGATTTATTTACGTCAGCCCATGAATAAACGAAAAAATTTTGGTTTATTTTTTCGATTTTTTTTTTGTAAAAGTTAGCTTTTAACGGTTCTGTTAAATAAACTTCTAAATTTATATCATTTTTATTTTTGTCAAATATTGAAAGCGCATCCTTTAAATTAATAAAAATTAAATTTTGGTCAAATTCGTAAAAACCACTGTTAAAAATTGAGCCAACTATAAATGTTTCTTCTTTAGGAACATCACCCATAGGTGTGCTAACAAAAGCTGAAGAAATAAGATTGATTTTATCTCCAACTTTTAATTCTAATGTATATGCCAATTCAGCACCTATCATGGCAGATCCTTTTGTTAGTTTTTTATAATTATTTTTAGAAAAAGAATTGTTCTTAACTAAATTTTGTAAATCTTTATCTCCAAGACCTTTTATTAAAATTCCTTTTATTTTATCTCGAGTTACTATAATACCTTCACCTCTGTAAGATTCTGAAAGGGTAAATTCATCATATTCTTTTTTTATTTTATCTTTAAATTTATCATCTATTATTTGTCCATTTGGTTCTATAACGATGTGTGGGTTTAATCCTAATATCTTATTCGTTAAATCAGTGCGAAATCCATTCATAACTGACATTACTATTATAAGAATAGCAACACCCAACATTATTCCTAGAAAAGAAAATATTGATATTACTTTTAAAAAACCTTCTTTTTTTTTAGGGTTTAGATTTCTTATTGAAATTAATTTTTCTGCTTTTGTAAACAATTTATTTTTTTATTTTTGTTATAATTTCTTTTAAATCTAAAAGAGAACTTTCAGAATTTATTTCTTTAAATTCAAATTTATCTGATGTTGATTTTGAACCAATAATTATTTGGTAAGGTATACCGATCAAATCATGTTTTTTAAATTTATTTGACATATTTTCTTCAACATTGTCTAACAATACGTCAATATTTTGATTTTTTAATTCTTTATATATTTTCTCACCTTTTATAAGATTTTCTTTATTATTTTTATTTATATTTGGAATTATAACTACATCGTACGGTGATATTGATTTAGGCCATTTCATAATCTCTTTTTCATATTTTGCCTCAATAATAGCACCAACTAATCTTGAGACACCAATTCCATAAGAACCCATCTTAACAGGCACTTTTTTACCTTCCTGAGTATCTATCAAACAATTAAGTGATTTAGAATATTTTTCACCAAAATAAAATATATGACCAACTTCAATTCCTTTGGTGATTACTTGATTATCTGTTTTAACTTTATTATCAAAATCTAACTTACTAAATTTTTCATCTGTAACAGCATATATTGAAGAATAATCATTTCTCATTTTTTCTAGTGATGTTTTTGAAAAATTATAGCTTTCTAAATTTAAATTAAAAATATTTTTATCTGCATAGATTTTACTTTCTCCAGTTTCAGCTAAAATAATGAATTCATGTGAAAGATCACCTCCTATCGGTCCTGTGTCTGCAGCCATTGGAATAGCTTTTAACCCCAATCTATTAAAAGTTTTTAAATATGCATAAAACATCTTATTATAGGAATGTTTCGCTGAGTTATCATCAACATCAAAAGAATATGCATCTTTCATATAAAATTCTCTACACCTCATAACTCCAAATCTTGGTCTTATTTCATCTCTAAATTTCCATTGAATATGATAAAGCATCTGAGGTAGTAACTTGTAAGATTTAATACTCGAACGAAAAATTTCAGTAATTAACTCTTCATTTGTTGGACCATAAAGCATTTCTCTTCCTTGGCGATCTTTAATTCTAAGCATTTCTTCTCCATAGTCTTTATATCTACCACTTTCTTTCCAGATTTCTGCAGATTGAATAGTTGGCATCAGCATTTCTTGAGCTCCTATTTTGTTTTGTTCTTCACGAACAATCTTTTCAATTTTTTTCATTATTTTAAATCCCAGAGGAAGCCAAGAATAAATACCTGCAGTAGACTGTTTAATCATTCCTGCTCTAAGCATCAGTTGATGAGATTTAATTTTTGCCTCTGAGGGTAAGTCTTTTATTATTGGTATAAATAATTTTGATAAATACATTACTGTAATAAAATTCTTAAATTTAAATAATTTTTAATTACCATATAGTATATACCTAAAAAAACTATTGTAGTAATTAAGGTTGTATATAAAAACTTTTTACCAATATTTGGGTTTTTTGGTGAACCTGGATCATTTCCTTCAATTTTTTCTTTGTATTCACTGTTATTAGACTTAATACCAATAGGAAGAACTGAAAAAAAAACAATCCACCAAATCGATATATAAACTATAATTGATCCAGTTATGCTCATGATTTTCTATATTCTAGCGATATTTATATTTGTAAAGGGTTTTTTTCCTGTTTTTTCTCTAACAATTTTTCTACAGTTTTGTTTAAGAGTTTCAATAAGATTTTTTTCTTGTTTCTTGCTTTGTAATGAAAAAGTTTTACAAATATTAAATATTTCATCCTCCATATCAAATATAAAATTTTCTTCGATGTTGTCTTTAGGAATTCCCTTAAAAGAAATGATAGGTTTTTTAATTTTTCCGTTATTAGAAACTATTAGAGTAACTTCTAAATAACCATTAAGAGATAAATTTTTTCTATCTTTAATTGATTGAGAGTCTTCACTAACTCCTATAGTTCCGTCTAAATACATTCTTCCAAACGGAGCTTTATCTATGATTTCAGGTTTTTTACCTGGGTGAATTTTTATAATATCACCATTTTCGATTAGTAAAGATTGAGGTACTTGCATTTTATTAGCAAAATTTACATGCTCCTTCATGTGCCTGTGTTCTCCATGAACAGGAATTATACAATTTGGTTTTACCCAATTATACATATCTTTTAAATCATCTCTATTAGGATGACCGGACACATGAACAAAAGCATTTTCTTCTGTAATAATTTCAACATTTGCTTTTGTTATTTGATTTTGTAACTTATATAATTTTTTTTCATTTCCAGGTATAATTTTTGAAGAAAAAATAATTGTATCTTCTTCTTCTAAAAAAACATCTGGGTGTATTCCATTCACAACTCTATTCATAGCTCCCATGGGTTCTCCCTGACTTCCCGTACAAAGATATATAATTTTGTTTCTTGCTATTTTTTTTGCATCTCTTGGGTCAACTGGATCTATAACATCTTTTAAATATCCACATAGTCTTGCTGCTTTAAAAATTCTATGCATTGATCTTCCTACTAAACAAATATTTCTTTTAGTCTTTTTTGCACAGTAAAAAACAGTTTCCATTCTTGCTACATTAGATGCAAAAGATGTAACTATTATTTTTTTATCTTTTGTTTCCATTATTCTTAACAAGCTATCTCTTACATCCAACTCGGAACCAGCTCTTCCCTCATTAAAAACATTTGTTGAGTCACAAATCATTGCTATAACTCCTTTTTTGCCAATCTCTTTTAATTTTTTTTGATCCATTTGTCCTCCAATCAATGGATTGAGATCAATTTTCCAGTCGCCTGTATGAAGCACAACGCCTGCTGGTGTAGTGATGCTTAAACCATTGGGTTCTAGAATTGAATGAGTTAAAGTAATAAAATTAATTTCAAAAGGTCCAAGATTTATTTTGCCATTTAGTTGAACTATTTTTAAATATTTAGAAATATCAATTTTTTTTTCTTTAAATTTTTCTTGAATTAATACCGCAGTGAAAGGAGTTGCATAAATATTGCATTTAAGTTTTGGCCAAATATGAGAAACTGCGCCTATGTGGTCTTCATGTGCGTGCGTTAAAACTATACCAAGTAAATCATTTTTTTTATCAATAATAAATCCAGGATCTGGATAAATTAAATCAATTCCAGGAATTGAGTCATCTGCAAACGTGACTCCCATATCTACAATAATCCATTTTTGATTTCCTTCTTTACCGTAGGCATACAAATTCATATTTGCACCTATTTCACCTGATCCACCAAGTGGACAAAATATAAGTTCTTCTTTCATATTACTCTATACCTTTTAATACTTTCAAAAGCCCGTTTATAGTAAGGTCTCTATCAATTCTTATCTTTCTTTTAATGGCTTTTTTAAATAAGTGAGCTTGTCCACCTGTAAAAATTATCTTAAATGATTTATGAGTTTGCTTGATAATCAATCTGATTATATTTTCAATTAATCCGGAATAACCCCAGTAAAAACCCGACCTTACGGCATTTTTTGTATTTTTTCCAACCACATTTGAAACTTTTAAAAGATTAATATTTGGAATTAAAAACGCTTTAGAAGAAAGTGTATTCAAAGATAAATTTACACCAGGTGCAATAACACCTCCAAGATAATTTTTTTTAATCACTACGTCGAAAGTAGTAGCTGTTCCAAAATCTACTATAATATAATTGGATTTATTATCTATTGTGCCTAATGCATTCGCTAATCTATCAGAACCAACTTGTTTTTTATTTACTTTAATAGATAAAAAATTACTGAGTTTGAATTCCTTTAATTCGTTACAATTAACATTAATATTTTTTTTTATAAATTTTTTGATTTTTTTAAAAGCAGATGGTACTACACTACAAAATAAAGCCTTATTGATATGTTTTTTATAATTATTTAAAAAAGATAATTTTTTATTCAAATAAGAATTTGAAATTAAACTTGTTTTTAAAACTATTTTTTTTATTATTTTAAAATTCGTGTTTATTAAACAAATTTTTATTTCTGTATTACCAATATCGCCAATCAAATTCATAAATTAAATATACTTAGTTGTAAATTTTTTTTCATAACTTTTCTTAATATCATTGTAAATAAAAGATTTTCTAATACTTTTATTTGTAAATCTACCCAGATATGTTGTAGAGTAATTTTTTATATCTGGACTTTTTATCAAATTAATTCCAATTCCTACAATAATATACCTTTTTTTATTATGGATAAGTGTTTCTTGTAAAATACCACATAATTTTTTTTTTTTAATTAATAAATCATTGGGTTTTTTAATTTCTATTTTGTCTTTAATTAATTTCTCTAAAGAATCCCTTACAATTTGACAACCCTGAAAAGTAAATTTTTTTATAGATTTTTTAAAACTAATCTCGAAAAAAATACTTATAAATAAATTTCCCTTAAAAGAAATCCACTTATTCCCATATCTTCCTTTTCCTTTTGTTTGGTAATCAGCAATAATAATAGTAGGTCTAGTTTTGTTTTTTCTAATCATGTTTATAGCGTAATCGTTTGTGCTGCTCACATTTTTAAGCTTTATTATTTTTAATTTCATTAATTTATTAATAATGATTTAGTGATTTCGTTCAATATAGAAGGATATAAAAAAAATGAAGTTAAAATTAAGCAACTAATAAAGATTGTTGTTGTAATATTAAAATTTTTAGTTAGATCGAATTGTTCTTTTAGGTTATCAAAATACATTATTTTAATTATTTTAATGTAATAAAAAGCAGAAATGACTGTTGTCAATAAACCGATGATTGCAAGAGTGTACATTTCACTTTCTAAAACAGACATAAATACATAAAATTTAGCAAAGAACCCTCCCAAGGGCGGGATACCAGCTAAAGAAAATAAAATTATTAAAAAAGAAATTGCTAATAATGGATTAGTTTTAGAAATACCTGAGAGATCTTCAATCTTTTCTTTATATTTACCGTCTTTTCTCATTAAAAATATACAACCAAATGCCCCAATATTCATAACTGCGTAAATCGAGATATAGATAATTGTGCTCGAATATCCTGAAATTGTACCTGTAGCTACACCGGCTAAAGCATAACCTATATGCCCGATCGAGCTATAAGCCATTAGTCTTTTAATATTTGTTTGACCAATTGCGGCAAGAGAACCAAGAATCATAGATGCTATGGAAATAAAAATAATAATTGTCTGCCATTCTAATAATATATTTTCAAATGGCACTTGCATAAATCTAATTAGCACTGCAAGACCAGCTACCTTAGGAATTACCGCAAAAAAACTAGTAATAGAAGTCGGAGCTCCTTCATAAACATCTGGGGTCCACATATGAAAAGGAACAGCTGATATTTTAAATGCTAAGCCAACCAAAATAAAGACCATTGCAAAAATTGCTCCAGTATTATCTGAATTGAGTTGTGAGGATATTAAATTAAAATTTGTAGTCCCTGTAAATCCATAAAGCAATGAACAACCATACAATAATAATCCTGATGATAAAGCGCTCAAAATAAAATATTTAATACCAGATTCTGTTGATCTAATATTATCTCTGTCTATTGTAGCTAAAATATAAAGTGATAAAGATTGTAGCTCAAGACCTAAATAAAATAGAATTAAATCATTAGCACTTACCATAAAAAAAACACCTAGAATTGCAAGCAGCATTATTATTGGATACTCAAATTTTGCAATTTTATTTTCTTTAATAAATAATTGAGAAGCATTAATAATAAAAATACTAGAAATTAAAATTAATATTTTAATAAAAATAATAAATTTATTTTTAATAAACATATTAGAAAAAATAGCTTTGCTTTCATAATCAGAATTAAAAATTATTAATGTAGTAAAAAAAAGAATTGCTAAAGTAAGTTTTGTAATTAAATTATAACTATTTTTTATAAACACTCCAATCATCAATAGAGTTAAAATTGATAATCCTAAAAAAATTTCCGGAAATAGTATATTTAAATTATTTACCATCTGTTTAATTTACACTTGTTAATAAAGCATTTTCATACTCGGTTATTAATTCATTTACTGAAATACTCATTGTATCTATTATTGGTTGAGGATAAAAACCAAAAAATATAGTTATAATAGCCAGAACAGATAATATAGAGACTTCGGAAAAATTTAAATCTAGAATATCTTTTAATTTATTATTATTTGTTTTTCCAAAAATTACTCTTTTAGCTAACCACAACATATAAGCTGCTCCTAAAATAACTCCAAATGAAGCTAAAATGGCAGCTAAATAATTTTTTTGAAAAGTTCCAATTAAAACTAAAAATTCCCCAAGAAAACCACTTGTGCCAGGTAATCCTAAGGCCCCTAGTGTAAATATAATAAAAAGTAAGGAGTATTTGGGTAAATGGTTAACTACACCTCCATAAGTACTTATTAGTCTAGAATGTACTCTGTCATATAAAACCCCTACACATAAAAATAATGCAGCGGATATTAACCCATGACTTATCATTTGAAATATACTTCCTTCAATTCCTTGTTTCGTAAAAGTAAATATTCCTAAAGTTACATACCCCATATGAGCAACAGAAGAGTAAGCTATCAATTTTTTCATATCATCTTGCATTAAAGCTACTAGAGAAGTGTAAATAATTGCTACAATGCTTAAAAAGAAGATAAGTGGAATAAAAAAATCTGATGCTATAGGAAACATTGGTATAGAAAATCTCAAAAAACCATAACCAGCCATCTTCAATAATATTGCAGCTAAAATTACTGAACCAGCTGTTGGGGCTTCAACATGTGCATCTGGTAACCAAGTATGAACTGGCCACATAGGTGTTTTAACTGCAAATGAGCTAAAGAAAGCAAGCCATAAAATTTGCTGATATTCTTTAGGTATGCCTATATTGTGTATTGCAGTAATATCAGTAGTTCCAGTAATCCAGTATATAACAATTATTGCGGCCAACATTAGTACAGAACCTAAAAGAGTATAAAGAAAGAATTTAAACGCTGAATAAACTTTATTTGGTCCACCCCAGATACCGATTATTAAAAACATCGGTATTAAACCTGCTTCAAAAAATAAATAAAAAATTACCAAATCAAGTGAACAAAAAACTCCTATTATAAATGTTTCTAAAATTAGTATAGCTATTAGGAATTCTTTAACTCTCTCTTTTATGCTATTTATACAAGAAATAACGCATATTGGTATTATAAATGTCGTTAATACAATGAATAAAATTGATATTCCATCAATTCCTAATTTAAATTTGATAAAACCACTTATCCAAGTTTTTTCCTCTATAAACTGAAACCCACTGTAATTTTTATCGAATGAATACCATAAAAATAAAGTTAATAAAAAATTAGCAAAACTTGTAAAGACTGCAACATACTTTGCGCTGTTATTATTCTTTTCATTTTTAGATAAAAAAAGAAAAACTGAACCTAATAATGGTAAAAAAATTATAGTAGATAATATAGGAAAGTTCATTTAATTTATAATTAGATAAGTAATTAAGGCTGATAAACCTATTAACATAACAAAAGCATAGTCATATATATAGCCGCTTTGAAATTGAACAGCTTTATTTGAAAAAAATTTAATTAACTTTGATATGCCATCAGGTCCATATTTATCAATTGTATTTTGATCAACTTTTTTCCAAAAAAATAAACCTATTTTTTTAATTGGATTAATAAAAATTATTGTATAAAATTCATCAAAATACCATTTGTTAAGCAAAAAATTATACAATGGTTGATTGGTTTTTTTAAATTCATTCAAAATATTTGTATCTTTAATAAAGTAAAAATATGAAATAGGTATAGCAATTATGACGATTAATGGAGTAATGATCAGCAGCCATAAAGGAATATGATCATGACTTATTTCATTTAAAAAGAAAATTGATGATTTCCAAAATTCTAAACTGTTGTGACCAATAAATATGTCTTTAAAATAAAATCCTGCAAATATTGCTCCTAAACTCAATATTAAAAGGGGTAATAACATTACGAGAGGTGACTCATGAGTAGATTCTATTGGAATTGTTTTATTGTTATAAGAGCCATGAAATGTTTTAAAAATTAATCTCCATGAGTAAACAGATGTTAAAAAAGCTGTAAAAATTCCTATAGTAGCTGCATAATTTCCAATTGTTGAATTTTTAATAAAAGCAAATTCGATAATTGCATCTTTGGAGTAGAAACCTGATAAAAAAGGAAATCCTGTTAAAGCTAAAGTTCCTATAAGCATAAAAATATATGTGAATGGTAGTTTTTTCCACACACCACCCATGTTTCTAATATCTTGTTCATCTTTAAATGCATGTATTACTGAACCAGATCCTAAAAATAATAAAGCTTTAAAAAATGCATGAGTAAATAAATGAAACATTGCAACATGATAAGCTCCAACACCTGCAGCAAAGAACATATATCCTAATTGACTACACGTAGAGTATGCTATAATTTTTTTTATATCATTTTGAACTAAAGCTATCGAGGCAGCAAAAATTGCTGTAATCATTCCTATAATTGCAACTGTATTTAATGCGAATTGTGAGTACTCAAATAGAGGAGAACATCTAACAACTAAAAATACTCCAGCTGTCACCATTGTTGCGGCATGAATTAGTGCAGAAACTGGTGTTGGTCCTTCCATAGCATCTGGTAACCATGTATGTAAAAAAAATTGAGCAGATTTTCCCATTGCTCCAATAAATAAAAATAAACAAATTAAGGTAATTAAGTTTGTTTCCAAACCTACAAAACTAATTTTTTTGTCTATAAAACTAGATGCTAATTGAAATACTTCTGAAAAATTAACTGTGCCAAAATGAAAAAAAATTAAAAAAATTCCAATTGCTAATCCAAAATCTCCCACTCTATTAACAATAAAAGCTTTTATTGCTGCACTATTTGCAGAATTTTTTTTAAACCAAAAACCTATTAATAGATATGAACAAAGACCAACACCTTCCCATCCAAAGAATAGTTGTAAAAAATTATCAGATAAAACTAATGCTAACATTGAAAATGTGAACAAAGACAAATAAGACATAAATCGTGGTTTGTGAGGATCATGACTCATGTATCCGATTGAATAAATATGTACCAATGCTGATATAAATGTGATTACCACTATCATTACAGAACTAAGTGGATCCAAATTTATTGACCAATTAGCTATAAATTTTCCTGAAGAAATCCATTCAAATATCTTATAATTTCCATATTCCTGTAAAGTAATACCTTTATAAAAAATTAGAATCGAAAATACTGCAGCAACTGAGGTTGCTAAACTTGTGATTATCTCTGAAAAAAGAGAGCCAAGAAATTTTCCAAAATAACCTAATAGAGCTCCTAATAATGGTAAAAATAATACAGCGTGTTCCATTTACCCTTTCATTCCATGTATATCTTCAACACGTATCGAACCTTTATTACGATAAAAAACTACAATAATAGCAAGACCTATTGCTGCCTCTGCTGCTGCTACTGTTAAAATTAGCATTGTAAAAATCTGACCCAATATATCTCCTGAAAAAATTGAAAAAGAAACAAGATTAATATTTACAGAAAGAAGGATTAATTCAATGGACATCAATATAACTATTACATTTTTTCTATTTAAAAAAATTCCTATTACTCCTAAAAAGAATACAATAGCCCCTAAACTTAAATAATGCCCTAAACCTATTTCAATCATCAACTTTTACTCCTTTATCAAATTCAACATTTTTAAGTTCAACAGAGGTAGATGGTTCTCGAGAAATTTGAGATATATAACTTTGAGTTTTTACTCCCTCTCTCCTTCTATAGGTAAGAATAATTGCTCCAATCATAGATAGTAATAAAATAATGCCTGATACCTGAAAATATAAAATATAATCTGTATACATAACGTTTCCAATTTGGTGGGTATTTGAAATCTCATTATTTATAACAAGACTACTGCTGCTCATAATATTATCTTTATATTTCCATCCACCTATAACCACTAATAACTCTAAAAATATTAATATACTTACTATTAAACCGGAGGGTATGTGAGTTGATTTTTTTCCTACAAACCACGATTGTTTTTGTTCAGCAACATTTAACATCATGACCACAAATAAAAATAAAACAGCGACAGCTCCTACATAAACTATCAAAAGTATCATGCCTAGAAATTCAGCACCAACCATGATAAATAAACATCCGACAGAAATAAAATCTAATATTAAAAAAAAAACTGAATTAATTGTGTTTCTAGATACGATAACCATTAACGCGGAAAAAATAGCAATAATTGAAAAAAAATAAAAAAATATTGCGTGTGCTAGCATTTATTTATAAGGTTTATCTAATTTAATATTCTTAGCTAAAACATTCTCCCACCTATCACCATTATCTAGTAACTTTTCTTTATTATAATAAAGCTCTTCTCTAGTCTCTGTAGCAAATTCAAAATTAGGTCCTTGAACTATAGCATCGACGGGGCACGACTCTTGGCAAAGACCACAATAAATACATTTAAGCATGTCTATATCATATCTAGTGGTTTTTCTGCTTCCGTCATCTCTTTCTTGAGACTCGATAGTAATAGCTTGAGCTGGGCAAACAGCTTCGCAGAGTTTGCATGCGATACATCTTTCTTCTCCACTTGGATATCTTCTTAAAGCATGTTCACCTCTAAATCTTGGGCTAATTGATCCTTTTTCAAATGGATAGTTGATTGTTTTTTTGGATCTAAAAATTTCACGAATTGCTTTAAAAATTGCTAAAACAAACTCAGTTAGAAAAATAGTTTTAAATATTCTATTAGCTTTCATTAATAATCCTTACCTGGCAACATATCAAAATAAAATAAAAAACTTGCTGTTAAAACAACATAAATCAGTGAAAAAGGTAAAAATATTTTCCAGCCTAACCTCATCAACTGATCATACCTATATCTAGGAACTATTGCCTTAACTATAGAAAATAAAAAAAATAATAATAATATTTTAGATATCATCCAAATTGGGTCTGGAACTAAATTTATTGGAAAAATATCTACTGGGGGTAACCAACCACCTAAAAATAAAATTGAACCAAGAGCGCACATCAATAATATATTAGCATATTCGCCCAACCAAAACATTGCATACATCATTCCTGAATACTCTGTTTGATAACCAGCAACCAATTCCGCTTCGGCTTCAGGTAAATCGAAAGGTGGTCGATTTGTTTCTGCTAAAGCTGATATAAAAAAAATTACAAACATGGGAAATAAAGGAATTACAAACCAGATATTTTCCTGAGCCAAAACTATATCTTTTAAATTTAGTGAACCTACGCACAACAAAACATTAATTATTATTATTCCAATAGAAACTTCATAGGAAACCATTTGAGCTGCAGATCTAATAGCACCTAAAAATGGATATTTAGAATTTGAAGCCCACCCGCCCATTATTATACCGTAGACACCTAATGACGAAACTGCGAATAAATAAAGTATACCAACATTTATATCAGATAAAATTAGATTTTCACTTAAAGGAATTACCGCCCAAGCTACAAGAGCTAAAGTCATGGTCACAATTGGAGCTAAAATAAAAATTGCTTTGTTAGCGCTTGCAGGAATAATTATTTCTTTAAAAATATATTTTAAAGCATCAGCTAAAGTTTGAAAAAGTCCAAAAGGACCAACAACATTGGGTCCTCTTCTTTTTTGGACCAAGCCCCATACTCTTCTATCAAACCAAACGATCATAGCTACGGATACTAGTATTGGTATTAATATAAATAATATTTTATAAATTTCTCCAAGAAATATGTTTAAATATTCCATAATTAATTATTAGTACCATTTTTTAAAATTTCACTTCTTATATTTCTGCAATCACTCATAGTTTTAGATGATCTTGAAATCGAATTTGAGAAATAGTAGTCAATTTTTTTAATCTCAATTTTTTCTTCTACAAATTCAAATACTTTTTTGTCTAATTTTAGAATAGGCTTGTTTGGTAATAATCCAATCTCAGAAAAATTAGGAATATTTTTTAATACTTCTTTTCTTATATATTCAAAATTTTCAAATAAATTTTTATTAAATAATATTTTTGAAATTAAATTAAAAATTTTCCAATCATCTTTAGTTTCACCTATAGGAAATGAAGCTTTATTACATTCTTGTACTCTGCCTTCGACATTTATGTATAATCCATTTTGTTCAGTATAAGAGGGGCTGGGAAGAATTATATCAGCAATTTCCGCTCCTCTATCTCCATGACTTCCTTGATACACTATAAATTCATTTTTTTTATTTATTTCAATATTATCTGAAGCTAATAAATATAAAAATTTAAATTTATTATTTTTTAAATTAATAAAAAAGTCAGATTTTTCTTTTTTACTTGAAATTAAATTTAGGTCTATACATCCTACCGTGGAAGCGTTCTGCCATAAAATATTTAATGCATTCCAGTTCTCATTTATCAAATTTTTTTTAAATAGAAATTCTTTAAATTCTTCAAATATATACCCACCACTTCTTAACTCTAAAACTGATTCTCCTATTATAATTATTGGTTTTTTTGAAGAGTTAAATTTTTCTGAGAAATTTCCTTGATTTTTAAATATCTCATTTAAATTTTTTGTACTTTCTCCTATAATTTCATAATCATAAGTTAAGTCACCTGGATTCCCAATAGAAAAAATAGGTACTTGATTTTTGACAAATGCTTTTCGAATTCTAGCATTTATCATAGTGGCCTCATGTCTAGGGTTGCAACCAACTAATAAAATTAAATCTGCTTCCTCTAATCCCTGAATCGTTGAATTAAAAATGTAATTATTTCTATCCTTATTATTAATATAAAAATTTTTTTCTCTAAATTCTAGGTTCTCACTTTTAATTATCTCAAATAACTTTTTAAAAGCAAATATATTTTCAAGACTTACCATGTCTCCAATATGACCAGCTATTTGAGATGGATCTAGAGAAGCTATTTTTTTTTGAATAGCTTGAATTGCTTCATCCCAGCTGCACTTGACTAGCTTATTATCTTTTTTTATATATGGTGTATCCAACCTTTGTTTTAAAAGACCATCACATGAATATCTTGATTTATCTGAAATCCACTCTTCATTAATTTCTTCATTTAATCTAGGTAATATTCTTTTTACCTCCCAACCGTATGTATCAACTCTTATATTAGAGCCTACTGCATCTAAAACATCAATACTCTCTGTTTTTTTTAATTCCCAAGGTCTAGCCTCAAACGCATAGGGTTTTGATGTCAAAGCACCTACTGGGCATAAATCTATTACATTTGCAGACAATTCTGACTCCATAGATTTTTCTAAATATGTAGTAATCTCCATATTTTCTCCTCTGCCAATTGCTCCAATTTCTGGAACGCCTGCAACTTCTGTAGCAAATCTAACGCATCTAGTGCAGTGAATACATCTAGTCATTTGAGTTTTTATTAGTGGACCCATGTACTTGTCTTTAACTGATCTTTTATTTTCGATGAATCTCGACTTATCTACACCGTAATATAAAGATTGATCTTGTAAATCACATTCTCCACCTTGATCACAAACAGGGCAATCCAATGGATGATTAGCTAATAAAAATTCCATTACTCCTTTTCTAGCTTTTTCCACAAATTCTGTATTCGTTTTAATATTCATGCCCTCCGCTGCTGGCATAGCACATGAAGCGATAGGCTTATTTGATTTTTCCATTTCCACTAAACACATTCTACAATTTCCCGCTATAGATAGCTTTTCGTGATAACAAAATCTTGGTATCTCAACGTTCGCCAACTCACAGGCTTGTAATACTGTCATGCCTTTTTCAAACTCTATTTCTTTTCCATTTATTATAATTTTAGGCATTTTCTTTTTCTAATAAGTGTTGATCAACTAAATAAGGGACATCTTTCTTTTTTTTTATCATAGGTTCTGCGGAGCATCTTTTATCTATTTCTTTTCTAAAATGTCTTAGTAATCCTTGCACAGGCCAAGAGGATCCTTCACCAAATGCACATATTGTATGTCCTTCAATTTGTTTTGTTACATCAGATAATAATTCTATATCATTAAAAGTAGCGTTACCTTTAGCTGTTCTATCTAAAATTCTCCACATCCAACCTGACCCCTCTCTACATGGTGTGCATTGGCCACAGCTTTCATGTTTATAAAACCTTGCTATTCTTGCCATACAAGAAATAATATCTTGTTGTTTATTAATAACTACAATTCCTGCTGTCCCTAATCCACTTTTATGAGCAATTAAAGAGTCAAAATCCATTGTTATTGTATCGCAAATTTTTTTTGGAAGCAGTGGCATTGAAGAACCGCCTGGAATTACAGCCTGTAGATTATCCCAACCGCCTATAACACCTCCAGCATGATTTTCTATTAGTTCTTTTAACGGAATTCCCATTTCCTCCTCTACATTACAAGGGGAATTTACATTTCCTGAAATACAAAAAATTTTTGTGCCAGTATTTTTTGGTTTACCAATGGAAGAAAACCATTTTCCTCCTTTTCTTAAAATTGTAGGAACTACTGCGATAGTTTCAACATTATTGACTATAGTTGGGCATCCATACAACCCAACTAAAGCAGGAAAAGGAGGTTTTAATCTTGGTTGCCCTTTATTGCCTTCTATACTTTCTAATAAAGCTGTTTCCTCTCCACATATATATGCTCCAGCTCCATAATGAATATAAATATCAAAATCCCAACCAGTTCCGCTAGCATTTTTTCCTAGGAGTTTTTTCTGATATGCTTGATCAATCGCTTCTTGAAGTCTTTTTCCTTCATTAAAATATTCTCCTCTTATATAAATATAACAAATATGAGCATTGACCGTATAACCAGCAATCAAACAACCCTCTATTAATTTCTGAGGTTCAAATCTCAAAATATCTCTATCTTTACAAGTTCCAGGTTCAGATTCATCAGCATTAATAACTAAATAATGTGGTCTACTTCCTAGTTTTTTGGGCGCAAAAGACCATTTTAAACCTGTAGAAAATCCAGCTCCACCTCTACCTCTTAATTCAGAAATTTTAATTTCATTTATAATCCAATCTCTACCTCTCGAAATTATCTGTTTTGTATCTTTCCAATCATCTCGCATAAGAGACTTATCTATCTCCCATCCAAACTCATTATATAAATTTTTAAAAATTTTATCTTTATCTTTAAGCATGCTTATCTCCATTTAGAATTTTATTTTTTTCAGGAGCAGTATTTTTTCTTCCACGATATGATCCTGATTTTAAAGGTTTGTCGTTAATTAAAGATTCAATAATTTTAATTGCATTTTTTTCATCTAAATCTTCATAGTAATCGTTATTTACTTGCATCATTGGTGCACTTACACATGCACCTAAGCATTCAACTTCTAACCAAGAACACATTCCGTTTTGAGATAATTCATTTTCTTTTTGTGATATTTTATCTTTACAAATCTTAACAATTTTATCTGCTCCTCTGATTAAACATGGGCTGGTAGTACAAACTTGAATAAAATATTTTCCAACAGGAGCTAAATTATACATAGAGTAAAATGTAGCTACTTCATAAACACTAATATAAGGAATAGACAAATATTTTGCTATATATTTCATTGCTGCTAATGGTATCCAATTCTCATTTTGTCTTTGAGCCAAATAAAGAAAAGGCATAACAGCACTTTTTTTATTTTTTTTTTGGATATTTTTTTAGGATTTCCTCAGCTAAAACAACGTTTGATTTTGTAAACTCAAATTTATCCGGTTGACTATCATGTATTTTTTTTAAACTCATCGGTCCACCTCACCAAAGACTATGTCTAAAGAACCTAATACAGCTGGAACATCTGCTAACATATGACCTTTTGTTAAGTAATCCATTGCTTGTAAATGTGAAAATCCTGGTGCTCTTATTTTACATCTATATGGTTTGTTGCTTCCATCGGAAATTAAATAAACGCCAAATTCTCCTTTGGGTGCTTCAACGGCAGTATAAACATTTCCTGGTGGAACTCTAAATCCTTCTGTAAATAGTTTAAAGTGATGAATTAAAGCTTCCATTGATTGTTTTAAATCATCTTTGTTTGGAGGTGATACCTTCCCATCTATTGATTTAATTGGTCCTTTAGGTAATTTGGTTAAGCATTGATTTATAATTTTTACGCTTTCACGCATTTCCTCTATTCGACACAAGTATCTATCATAACAATCTCCGTTTTTACCTGTTGGAATTTTGAATTCTAAATCTTTATAACATTCATATGGTTGAGATTTTCTTAAATCCCAAGGTATACCTGAGCCTCTTATCATTACTCCTGAAAAACTATGATCTAAAGCTTCTTGTTTAGAAACAATTCCTATATCAACATTTCTTTGTTTAAATATTCTGTTATCTGTCAATAAATCTTCTAGATCATCAATAATTTTTGGGAAGGTTTTACAAAAATTTCCAATATCTTTAATTAATTTTGTTGGAAGATCTTGGTGAACTCCTCCAGTTCTGAAATAATTCGCATGTAACCGAGAACCTGATGCTCTTTCATAAAAAGTCATAAGTGTCTCTCTTTCTTCGAAACCCCATAATGATGGAGTCAATGCTCCCACATCTAGTGCTTGCGTAGTAACATTTAAAATATGACTTAAGATTCTTCCTATCTCACAAAAAATTACTCTAATATACTTTGCTCGGATAGGTACCTCGATATTAAGTAATCTTTCTGTCGCAAGAGCAAAAGCATGTTCTTGGTTCATTGGAGCAACATAATCAAGTCTGTCAAAATATGGTAAAGCTTGCGTATATGTTTTATGTTCTATTAGTTTTTCTGTTCCCCGATGCAGTAAACCGATATGTGGATCAGCTTTCTCTACTACCTCTCCATCTAACTCAAGAATTAGTCTCAAAACTCCATGAGCAGCTGGATGTTGTGGACCAAAATTCAAATTTAATGTCTTAGTTTTTTTTTTCATTTTTATTTTTTTTTTGTAAATCTTTGACGTAATTTGTGCCCTCCCAAGGGCTTTCAAAATCAAAATTTCTATAATTTTGTTCAAGATTAACAGGCTCATAAATTACTTTTTTTTCTTTTTCGCTATATCTAACTTCGTTAAATCCAGTAAGTGGAAAATCTTTTCTTAAAGGATGTCCTTTAAAATTATAATCTGTTAAAATTCTTCTAAGATCTGGATGATTTTTGAATTTTATTCCATACATATCAAAAACTTCCCTTTCCATCCAATTGGCAGATGGATAAATCTTAGTAATAGAAGGGATTTGTTGATTGGGTTCAAAACTAATTTTTAATTTTATCCTGATATTTTTTTCATGAGATAAAAATAAATAAATTAGTTCAAATCTATTTTCATTTTCCGGATAGTCTACTCCTGCTATATCAATCAATTGCCTAAATTTACAATTTTCATTTTCTTTTAAAAATTGAATAACGTTTAATAATTCTTGAACGTTTGTTTCTATAAGTAATTCTTCATATTCTATTTTAGATTTTTGAATCTTACTTGTTAATTCTGCGTTAACTAATTTTTCAAGTTTTATAATTGTATTTGAGCTCATTATTATCTTTGAAGATTTCCTTCTCTTCTTATTTTTTTTTGAAGTTGAAGTATTCCATACAATAAAGCCTCTGCAGATGGTGGACAACCTGGTACATAAATATCTACTGGTACAATTCTATCACAACCTCTAACTACGGAATAAGAAAAATGATAATAACCTCCACCATTTGCACAGCTTCCCATTGAAATAACATATCTTGGTTCGGGCATTTGATCATAAACTTTTCTTAGAGCAGGAGCCATTTTATTTGTTAATGTCCCCGCAACTATCATTACATCCGACTGTCTTGGAGATGCTCTTGGAGCCGCACCAAATCGCTCGAGATCATATCTTGGCATAGAAGTTTGCATCATTTCTACTGCACAACATGCTAAACCAAATGTCATCCAATGTAACGATCCAGTTCTAGCCCAATTAATTAAGTTATCTGAACTAGTTGTTATAAAACCTTTTTCTGCAAATTCTTTTGCAAGTTGTTTAAATTCGATAGGTATTTTTTTTTCTTTTTCTTCTTGAGACTCAATTTTTATTCCCATTCTAAAGCTCCTTTCTTCCATTCATAAATAAATCCTACCGTTAAAACTCCTAAAAATATCATCATAGACCAAAACCCCAAATGACCAATGCTTCCTAATGAAATTGCCCAAGGAAATAAGAAAGCAATTTCCAAATCGAATATTATAAATAAAATTGCTACTAAATAAAATCTGACATCAAATTCCATTCTTGAATCGTTGAATGGTTCAAAGCCACATTCATAGGCCGAAAGTTTTTCCGGATCTGGATTATTTGGTGATGATAAAAAATTTACTAAAATGAAACCTATACTTAATGCTAATGCAATAAATAAAAAAAGAATAATAGATAAGTAGTCCGCTAAAAAATTATAAATCATGTTTTAATCAATACCTACCTTAATACCATTTGGTTTAAGGATTCTTATATTAATTGTCTTGTATGATTTATAACATTATTAACAAAAGAGTACAGGTCACAATGGTAGCACTTTAACTCAATTTAAATGAAAACGATTCTCAACTAGTGGCGGGAGTGACCGGGCTCGAACCGGCGACCTCCTGCGTGACAGGCAGGCGCTCTAACCAACTGAGCTACACCCCCACAATTGAACAATTAATGGTGGGCGGTAAAGGACTCGAACCTATGACCCTCTCGGTGTAAACGAGATGCTCTACCAACTGAGCTAACCGCCCTACTAATTAATCAGACATATACAACATAAATTTCGTAATGTAAAAAGTAAAAAAAATATATAAATATTAGATATTTAAATGTATTATTCATCAAAATGATCATTGAATGTAAGTCTTGTAACAAAAAATTTATAATACCAGATTCTGCTATTGGTCCATCCGGCAGGCTAGTCCAATGTAGTAGCTGTGGTAATAAATGGAAACAAACACCTGTTGTTAAAAATTCTGAAAATTTAATATTGAATGATAAAAAAACTCAGCAGACTCAAATTAATAAAAAAATAAAAAAAGATAAAAATATAACAAAATTTAAAAAACGAAAAAAAACTGAGACTTACTCAAGGGAATATTTGGAAAAAAAGCATGGTATTAAAATTATAAACCCATCTTTGTCAGTTTCATCAAAAAAAAATAATAAGAAAAAAACTAATATTAGTTCTGTTGGTTTGGGATTTTACAATAGTTTATTAATTTTTGTTATATTTTTAATTACTTTTTTTGGAGTATTAGATTTAACAAAAGATTTGATAGTGATAAATTTTCCTTATTTAGAATCTTATGTAAATTATATTTTTGAAGCTGTGGATATAATGAAAACGTTATTTTTAGATATTTCAAAAATTTATTAAACTTTTTTAATATTAATGTCTACTTGACACTGCTGATTTAGATTTTGATTTATTAGATAATGTTTCTACCTCTACCCAATCTACTCTTTTTAAATTCTTGGTAAGAGCTATCTTTAGAACTTCTTCAACATTTTTTACTGGTGTTATATCCATATTTTTAATAATAGCATTTGGAACTTCAATTAAATCTTTTTTATTTTCCATAGGTATTATAACTTTTTTAATTCCAGCTCTATGAGCGGCAAGTAATTTTTCTTTTAATCCTCCTATTGGCAAAACCACTCCTCTTAAAGTAACTTCACCTGTCATTGCAACATTTTTATCAACTGGTATTTCAGTAATTGCAGAAATAATTGATGTTACCATTGCTATACCCGCTGATGGTCCATCTTTAGGTGTAGCTCCTTCAGGAACATGGATATGAAAATCTTTTTTATCAAATATTGGAGGTATGATTCCAAATTCTAAGCTTTTGGATCTTATAAAAGATTTAGCTGCTTTGACAGACTCTTGCATAACTTCACCTAATTTTCCAGTAATTTGCATTTTACCTTTACCAGGCATTATTACAGACTCTATTTTTAAAATTTCACCACCAACTTCTGTCCAAGCTAAACCAGTAACAACGCCTATTCTATTTTCTTCCTCTATTTCACCATATTTAAATTTTTTAACTCCTAAAAAATCTGACAACTCATTTTCTTTAATTTTGGTGTTAACTTTTTCATTAGAGTCAATTTTTTTAACTAATTTTCTTGCAATTTTTGATACTTCTCTTTCTAAGTTTCTTACGCCCGCTTCTCTTGTATAATTTCTAATTATTGAACGGTTTACTTTTTCATCTAATTTCCATTCATCGTTTTTTAAACCATTGTTAGCACTTTGTTTCGGTATTAAATATTTTTGAGAAATATTTACTTTTTCATCTTCTGTATAGCCAGAAATTCTTATTACCTCCATTCTATCTAATAAAGGTGGTAAAATATTTAGAGTATTAGCTGTAGTAACAAACATTACGTCTGAAAGATCGTAATCCACTTCAAGATAGTGATCGTTAAATTCTTTATTTTGTTCTGGGTCTAATGCTTCTAACAATGCTGATGAAGGATCACCTCTATAATCATTTCCAACTTTATCTATCTCATCTAATAAAAAAAGTGGATTTCTCGTACCGGCTTTTTTCATCATTTGAATTATCTTTCCAGGTAATGATCCTATATAAGTTCTTCTGTGCCCTCTTATCTCAGCTTCATCTCTTATACCGCCCAAAGAAATTCTAATAAATTTCCTGTTAGTTGCTTTCGCAATTGATTTTCCTAGTGAAGTTTTTCCTACGCCTGGCGGACCTACTAAACAAAGTATAGGACCTTTCATTTTTTTAATTCTTTTTTGAACTGCTAAAAATTCAATAATTCTATCTTTTACTTTTTCCAATCCATAATGATCTTCATCTAAAGTTTTTTGCGCGCTTTTTAAATCAGTATTAATTTTACTCTTTTCAGCCCATGGTAATTCTGTCATCCAATCTAAGTAATTTCTTACCACTGTAGCTTCTGCTGACATTGGACTCATTGATTTTAGTTTTTTGAGTTCTGATAAACATTTTTCTTGTGCAACCTTTGGCATTTTAGCTTTACTTATTGCTTTAGCTAAATTTGTGACTTCATCTTTTCCTTCATCTATTTCGCCTAATTCTTTTTGAATAGCTTTAAGTTGTTCATTTAAATAATACTCTCTTTGAGTTTTTTCCATTTGATTTTTAACTCTACCTCTAATTTTCTTTTCAACAGAAATGACACTCGTTTCTTTGTCAACAATTGTGTAGATTTTTTCCAATCTTTTTTTTAAATCTCTAATCTCTAATAACTCTTGCTTTTCAAAAATCTGAATATTTAAATTCGAACATATATTGTTAGCTATTTGAACTACATCTTTAGAGCTTTTAAGGTTAGTTAAATTTTCGTTAACATCTTTTTTATTAAGGAACATTAGTTTTTCAAATTTTTTGAGTAAATTTTGAGAATAAGTCTCTAGATCTTTGGTGATGTTTAAATCTTTTGCAAGCTCAACATTGCAATTTAAGTATTTTCCAGTTTCATGGTGAATTTTTGTAATTTTCACTCTTTCTTGGCCTTCGACTAGAACTTTTACAGTTCCATCAGGTAATTTTAATAATTGTAAAATTTTACTTAGACATCCATAGCCATAAAGATCTTTTTCTATTGGGTCATCTATTTCTGAATTTTTTTGAGTAACTAATACAATTGATTTGTCAGTTTTCATGACTTCTTGCAAAGCTTGGATTGATTTTTCTCTTCCTACAAAAAGTGGAACTACCATTGAAGGAAAAATCACAATATCGCGTAAGGGTAATAATGGTTTTTTTAAAGTTTCGCTCATTACCATTTTATATGGCAATTATTACTTAAATATCAAGGAAGAAAATTTATAATTAAGCTACAGATGTTGACTGTTTTTTGCCATATGTGACAATAGGTTCTGATGTTCCTTTTACCGAGGATTTGTCAACAGTAACTTTTAGCACATCTTCCATATCAGGCAGTTCAAACATGGTCTTAAGAAGAATATTTTCAAGTATAGATCTTAAACCTCTTGCTCCAGTCTTTTTTCTAATGGCTTTTTTTGCTATTTCCAAAATTGCTTCATCTTTAAAATCCAAATCAACATTTTCAAATTCAAATAGTCTTTTGTATTGTTTTAAAAGAGAGTTTTTAGGCTCTTTCAAAATTTGAATTAGTGATTTTTCGTCTAATTCATCCAATGTTGCTATAATAGGCATTCTTCCAATAAATTCTGGGATCAAGCCGTATTTAATAAGATCTTCTGGCTCTAATGTTTTTAATATCTGAGACAAAGGTTGTTCTTTTTGACTCTTTACTTTGGCTCCAAAACCAATTGAACTTCCTTTACCTCTATTTTCAATAATCTTATCTAAACCTGCAAATGCCCCGCCGCAGATAAAAAGTATGTTAGTAGTGTCTACCTGTAAAAACTCTTGTTGTGGATGTTTTCTTCCACCTTGAGGAGGAACACTAGCCACTGTTCCCTCCATTATTTTTAATAAAGCTTGCTGAACACCTTCTCCTGATACATCTCTTGTTATTGAAGGATTTTCAGATTTTCTACTTATTTTATCTACTTCATCAATATAAACAATTCCTCTTTGAGCTTTTTCAACATTATAATCTGCAGCTTGTAAAAGTTTTAATATTATATTTTCCACATCTTCTCCTACATACCCTGCTTCGGTTAAAGTTGTTGCATCGGCCATAGTAAAAGGGACGTCTAATATTCTTGCTAAAGTTTGAGCTAATAATGTTTTGCCACAGCCTGTTGGACCTACTAATAAAATATTTGACTTTGATAATTCTACATCTTTATTATTTTTGGTTTCATGATTAAGTCTTTTGTAATGATTGTGAACTGCAACTGATAAAACTTCTTTCGCAAAATTTTGGCCTATTACGTAATCATTCAACACAGTACATATTTCTTTTGGGGTTGGTACTCCGTCTTGATGTTTAATTAATGAACTTTTACTCTCTTCTTTGATAATATCCATACAAAGTTCAACACATTCATCGCAAATGAATACAGTTGGACCAGCAATCAATTTTCTCACTTCATGCTGACTCTTTCCACAGAACGAACAATAAAGTATATTTTTATTATTTTTTTCAGACATAACGAATCAATAAGTAATAATAAATGGCTAAACGTTTATTAGCAAGTTGAAGTTGTATAATTATCTAGATGTTGTGATTTATTTTCTTTTTTCCACAACGGAGTCAATTAAACCAAATTTTTTAGCCTCTTCAGAAGTCATAAAATTATCTCTTTCAAGAGCTTTAGAAATTTCCTCTACTGACTTACCTGTATGTTTTGAGTAAATTTTATTTAGTCTGTCTTTTAAAGATTGAATTTCTTGAGCATGAATTTGTATATCGGTAGCTTGACCTTGAAATCCTGCAGATGGTTGATGCACCATAATTCTGGAATTTGGTAAAGAATATCTTTTTCCTTTTTCTCCTGCTGCTAACAAAAAAGAACCCATCGAAGATGCTTGACCTATACAAAGAGTTGATACAGGAGAGTTTATATATTGCATTGTATCATAAATACCTAACCCTGCTGTTACCAAACCGCCGGGACTATTTATATAAAAGCTAATTTCTTTATTAGGGTTCTCAGACTCTAAAAATAAAAGTTGAGCAGTCACTAAAGAGGCTACGCCATCATTTACAGGACCAACTAAAAAAACTATCCTTTCTTTTAATAGCCTTGAATAAATATCGTATGCTCTTTCGCCTTTGCTTGTCTGTTCAACAACCATAGGAATTAAACTGTTCATTTGTTCTTCAAATTCACGACTCATGATATTGCTTATACAACTATTGGTTACTTTTTACTAATTTTTTTTGCTTTAGAGACGGATTTCTCTTTAGATTCAGATTCTTTTGCTGTTTTTATTTTTGCAGAAGTATTATTAAAATTTGATAAAATTTTTTCTGCTTCAGCTGGGAGAACAGTTTTTTTAAATAATTTTATTTTTGATTTAAATAGATCTAATATTTTTTCTTCATACAAAGCACCTTTTAAACTTTGGACTGCATTTTGATTTTTTTGATAATACTCCATGACCATTTTTTCTTGTCCAGGAGCATTTCTTATTTGTTTTTGTATTTCTGCATTAATTTCTTGTTCGTTTACTTTCAGATTATTTTTTTCGCCGTATTCATTTAAAATCAAACCTAATTTAATTCTTGATTTTGCTATTTTTTCATTTTCTTTTAAATGAATTTGAGAGTCTTCTTTTTTTAAATTTTTTGTCATTGCAGACAATTCATTTTCCACAAGATTTTTTGGTAACTCCAATTCATGTTTTTTTTCTATTTGATCAAGAATCTCTTTTTTTGTAATAGAATTTAAAGCTTGCTTATATTGATTTGAAATTTGCTTTTCTATTAACTTTTTCATATCAGCAAAATCTTTCGCTCCTAGATTTTTTGCAAACGCATCATCTAACTTTGTTTTTTCAGGTTTTTTAACATTTAAAATTTTACATAAAAATTTTGTTTTTTTATTCGCCAATTCTTTTTTAGGATGATTTTCAGGTAAGATTGCCTCGATCATTTTATTTTCATTTTTTTTTACACCTACTAATTGCTTGTCAAATCCCTTTAAAAATAAATCTTTTCCTAATTCTATACTGACGCCTTTTCCTTCACTCCCCTCAAATTTATTTCCATCAACAGTAGCTGAATAATCAAAGATTACTTGATTTCCTATTTCTGCTTTTTCATTAATATCTTTATCTGTAAAATTTTTATATTGATTTGCTAATTCTTTGATTTTTTCATTAATAATTTTATCTTCAATTTTTATTTCATAGTCTGTAGCTTTGTAGTTCTCAAATGACTGTAATTTTATTTCAGGAAGTGAATTTACTTGCATTTCATAATTAAGATCTTTACCTTCTCCAAAAGTTTTTAGATCTATTTTAGGTTGACCTACAACTTTTATCTTTTTGTCTTTTATAGCTTGAGAAGAACTTTCTTGTAAAATTTTATCAATTACCTCTCCATAGATAGCTTTACCAAATTGACTTTTTATAACTGATGGAGGAACTTTTCCTTGACGAAACCCTTTTAAACTAATTTCGGATTGTAATTTTAACAACCTTTCCTCTAGCTTTTTTTGTATATCTTTTTTATCAATTATTATTGATAAAGTTGTTGTTAAACCTTTTTTTGATTGAATTTCTATTTTCATAATATTTTGGTGGGCAAGAAGAGACTCGAACTCTTAAGCCTTGCGGCACTAGTTCCTAAGACTAGCGCGTATACCAATTCCGCCACTTGCCCTCAAATTAATTAATAACGCTTTATATACAGCAAAAAGTCTAGAATCAACCAAACCATTTTTTAAATTTTGTTTTATTTTCTCTTAGATAATTAGGTAAAATACTTTCATCCACTTTAATTAACTTTATTCTATTGTTCTTATTCCACTTTTTCTCTAAGTTTCTTCCGTCTACTTTATGGTCGTACGGTATGTAATTATTTTTTACCATTTTTTCAATATCTTGAGATGATATACCAGTTAAATCAAACTCATCATGATGTTCATCATTTTTATGTTTTAAATAAATTTCTTCAGGAGTTTTAATTTCTGTAAAATGCCAGCCTCCATTTTCAATTATTTTAACATTAATAATTTTATCTTTTTTGAATACTGTGTCTAATCTCCACCAATTATATTTTTTTGTTTTTAAATTTCTTAGATTACTGATGCTAGAAAAATTTTTAACCCTACACCCCTTTGAGCCAAACCAATCATGAGAGGGTAGAATTAAGTTAAATTTGTAATAAAAAACTTTTTGATTAAAAAATACATAATTAAATTTGCTTAATTTCAAATCAATATTAGAAAAATTTGGTATTTCATCGCTATCGCTGTAAATAATCCAATCATTTAAATCTAGATCTTTAATTGAATCTGCAATCCGATTTCTTTGGTGTTCAATTCTTTTTGCAGCATTTAATCTGTAAAATGAATTGTTTTTATCACTAATGGTATCTATTTTTTTTAAACCTTCGGGTTCATCATCAACTATAATATGTTCAATTTTATCTTTAAATTTAGGAAATAAGTTTTTGTTAAAATTTATTTTTTTTTTGTTTCCACTATGAGTAAATGTTGCTTCACAAACTATAAATTTATCTACATACTTATTTAAAACATTAAGTCGTATATCGAATAATAAGGGCTCATTAAAATATGTTGTGCAATCAATTATTTTCATTATTTATTTTAGTTAAATTATTTAATAAGAAATAAGAAAATAGATAAATTAGTGTTAATATTACAAACCAAATTTTACATAAAAAATTATTTTCACAAAAAAAAGTAGCTGGCAAAACTAAAAAAATAAATAATAAGTTTATTGCAACTGAGGTTACAGGGTTAGGCGATTTAAAATTTTTTAACTCAAGAAATTTAAAAACTAACATATGCAAATGTTTGCGGTCTGGTTTAAGTGGAGACCTCTTTAATCTTATTTTCCTTATAAAAGAAAAGAAAACTTCAAAAAATAAATAAAATAGTATAATTCCAAAAAATATAGGAGAAATTTCTGAATTATTAATCGAAGTATTAATAGCGTTTAATGCTGTTAAAGATCCTAAAAAATATGCTCCTCCATCCCCTAAAAAAATTTTAGCCTTTGGAAAATTAAATAATAAAAAACAAAATAAAATAATAATTTGACCTGTTAAAAACAAATTAAAATTAATTAAATTACTTTGATTAATATTTATAGATAAAAATATAGCGTTTATAATTATTAAGTGTAAAGCTAACAATCCATTAAATCCATCGATTAGATTTGAACCATTTATAATAAATAAAAAGCAAAGTGAAATAAAAATAAAACTGAATATACCGTTTTGTAACCAATTATTTAAAAAAAGAAATCCAGTTTTTAAAATTTCAATGTTGAAAAAATTTATTCCCATAAAAAGAATAAGGATCATTAAAATTAATCTTATTATTGGTCTTAAACTTATTTTTATGTCATCCAAGAATCCCAAAATAAAAAAAGATAAAGAAAAAAATAAATAATTTAAAATTTCATAACTAAAGAGTGTATGATAAATTACTAAAAAAATAAATAATGATATAAAAGATGCTAATCCACCTATTCTTGGTATTGACTCCTTATGGAACGCTTGTGGCTTATCAAAATCCATATCAAAAAAAATTTTATTATTTTTATAATTATGAAATTTAAGAGTAATTATAAATATTATAAAAGTCGAAAGACTTATAAGACTTATAAAAACATTATTAATTTGATCCAACGCCATTATAGATTTTAATCATTAATTATTTTTTTTTACAATATAAATTCCAAATATAATTATAACTAATGAAACAATAACTCTCCACGATATTATTTCATCCATTAAAAGATATCCAAAAAAAACTCCGAATATTGGAATTAAGTATGCTACTTGTGTTTGAAAGACTAATCCGTTAACAGTCAAAATTCTAAAGCGAATTAACCATGCTAATCCGGTTGCAATAACACCTAAATATAAAAGTGACAATGTAGATAACAATGTTGGATTATAATTCCACGGCATTTCTATTATCATAGAAAATGGTAATAAAAAAATTACCGACCACAAAGTAGTAGAAGTTGTGACGTTTATATTTACTTTATTTTTTAATTTAATAGTTAGTAATCCACCAATACAATAAAAAGTAGAACCTAAAATTGTAATTAAAGCATACATATAATTATCGTTATTTATTATTATTTTATCAAAAAATAATAAAACAATTCCGCTAAAACCAATCAAAACACCAAGGAATTTAAGGTAAGATAATTTTTCATCTTTAATAAAAAAATGTGCGAGTATTGAGCCGCTCAAAGGTGTTGTGCTCATTAAAATAGCTGCTAAATAGCTATTAATTTTTGTTGTTCCGATAGCAATTAAAACAAATGGAATAGCAATATTGCACAATCCTATCAAAGCATACCAATTCCAATTTTTACTAAATGCCTCAATTTTAATTTTTTTAATTTTACATAACAAAAATAAAGGTATGCTAGCAAAAATTACTCTGACTAATGCCAAGGTAAAAGGCTCATAGGAGTAACTTGCAATTTTAATATTAAAAAATGATGAACCCCAAATAAGACCTAAAAATAAAAGTAATAGAACATCAAAAGTATTAGCCTGTTTCATTTCAAGCCTAGATTGTATTGATGTGATTTATGCATATCTAATATCTATATATATTATACTTTTCTAAAATTTATTCTGCTATGTTTAATACAATTTTAGTTTAATTTACAAAGGAAATATCTATGGCAGTAAAAGATATAAAAAAACTTATACAAGATAAAGAAATTGAATTTGTGGATCTTAGGTTTACAGACCCAAAAGGTAAGCTTCAGCACTTGACAATGGACTCTACAATTGTTGATGATGAGATGTTAACTGACGGTGTATTTTTTGATGGCTCATCAATAGCTGGTTGGAAAGCAATTAACGAGTCAGATATGATATTAAAACCAGATCTATCGAGACCTATTATTGATCCGTTCAACTCACATACTACATTAAATATTTTTTGTGATATTATGGATGCTGTTAAAAAAGATCCTTATGAAAGAGATCCAAGAGGAACAGCAAAAAAGGCTGAAGATTATTTAAAAAAAACAGGTATAGGAGATAAAGCTTATTTTGGTCCAGAACCTGAATTTTTTGTATTTGACGATGTGAGATTTAAAAATGATATGAATGAAACAAGTTTTTCAATTGATAGCTCTGAAGGTCCTTATAATACTGGTAAAAAATATGAAAATGGAAATTTAGCACATAGACCAGGAGTTAAAGGAGGCTATTTTCCAGTTCCCCCCGTAGATAGCGCTCAAGATATGAGAGGAGAATACCTTAAAGCATTAAAAAGTATGGGAGTAAAAGTTGAAAAACATCACCATGAGGTAGCACCAAGTCAACATGAATTAGGTATGTACTTTGGAACAATGACAAATATGGCGGATAATGTTCAATTGTATAAGTATGCAGTACAAATGGTGACACACTCTTTTGGTAAAACAGCTACATTTATGCCTAAACCAGTAAAAGGTGATAATGGTTCGGGGATGCATTGCCATCAATCTATTTGGAAAGGAAACACGCCTTTATTTATGGGAAAAGAATATTCAGGACTTTCTAAAACAGCGCTTCATTACATTGGAGGTATACTTAAACATGCTAAAGCAATCAATGCTTTTTCAAATGCTACTACAAATAGTTACAAAAGATTGATACCAGGATTTGAAGCACCAGTTATCTTAGCTTATTCAGCAAGAAATAGATCAGCTTCATGTAGAATACCAGTTATTATGAATCCAAAAGCAGCCAGAATGGAAATTAGATTTCCTGATGCAGCTGGTAACCCCTATTTAACATTTGCCTCAATGCTGATGGCTGGAATTGATGGAATTAAAAATAAAATAGATCCAGGAAAAGCTTTTGATCAAGATCTTTATTCTCTATCCGAAGACGAAGTTAAAAAATTACCAACTGTTTGCGGTTCTTTAAGAGAAGCAATGCAATCTTTAGATGGAGATAGAAAATTTTTAACTGAGGGTGGAGTTTTTACAGATGACCAAATAGATGCATATATTGAACTTAAATTTCAAGAAATTTACAAATTCGAACATACTCCTCATCCTATTGAATTTGAAATGTATTATAGTGGTTAAATTTTAAATTTTAAAAGACTCGCCGCACCCGCAACGTTCCGTTTCGTTTGGATTTTTGAAAATAAATTGTGAAGAAAACTTTTCTTTTTTATAATCCATTTCTGTACCAAGTAAATAAATAATTGCTTTAGGATCGATTAGAACTTTTACACCTTTTTCTTCAACTATTTCCTCGTTAGGATTTACTTTTCGAGCATACTCCATTACGTAAGACATGCCTGCACAACCACCGGACTTCACTCCTATTCTAACTCCAATAGTGGAATTATCAGCTGAAGACATAATTTCTTTAATTCTATTAGCTGCATTTTCGCTCAGTTTTATTACTTGTTTACTCATAAATTTAGTTCAAGTTTAGCCGCTTCTGACATTTTATCTTTTGTCCATGGTGGATCCCAAACTAATTTAAGTTCAACATCCTCAACTCCAGACACCTTTAGTATATTATCTTTAACCATATTTGGCAAACTTTCTGCTACGGGACAATTAGGCGAGGTTAAAGTCATCTCAATATTCACTTTTTTTTCATCTTTTACCTGAATTTTATATATTAAACCAAGTTCATAAATATTTACCGGTATTTCAGGATCATATATTTTTTTGATTTCTTTGATAATATTTTCTTTTAATTCACTCATGTTAAATTTTTTTTTGTTCTAAAGCTGAAAGTAAAGTATGCCATGCCATAGTAGCACATTTTATTCTCATTGGAAATTCTTGTACACCAGAAAGTGAAGTAATTGTAGTTATTTGATCTTCTGAAAGACTATTCAATGTTATTTTTTTTTTATTTTTAACCATATTTAAAAAATCTTCTGTAACCTTTTTTGAAAAAAATAAATCCTTACCTTTTAAAGTTTCAGTAAGTATAGATGCTGATGCTAAAGAGATTGCACATCCCTCTCCCTCAAAAGTCAACTCTGAAATATTTTTATCTTTATCAAGTTTTAGGTAAATATGAACTTTGTCACCACATAAAGGATTGTGAGCCTTTGCATCATGACTATATCCTTTAAACTGTCCTTTGTTTCTAGGATTTTTTGCATGATCTAAAATAATTTCCTGGTATAATTCTTTTAGTTCCATTTAAACCTGAAATACTTTCTTACAATTTTCTATTGCCTTACACAAAACATCTATATCTTCTTTCGTATTATATAATCCAATTGAAGCCCTTGCGGTTGCAGGAATTCCAAGTTTTTCATGTAGAATTTGACAACAATGGTGTCCTGCTCTAATAGCAACACCGTCATCATCTAAAATAGTTGCTATATCATGCGGGTGAACACCTTTAATCGTAAAAGACATTACAGAGCCTCTGTGAGTAGGATTGCCAATTATTTTTACGGAATTATTTCTTTTTAATTTATCTATTCCGTACTCTAGTACCTCATTTTCATGCTTTTCAATATTTTTAATTCCTAGATTTTCAATAAACTTAATAGATTCTGCGAACGCTACTACTTCAGCAGTTTGCATTGTGCCTGGTTCGAATTTTGTAGGTGTTGATGCGTAAGTTATATCATCTTTCATCACTTCACTGATCATTCCTCCGCCTCCTTGATATGGTGGTAATTCATCTAACCATTTTTTTTTAGCATAAAGAATTCCCAAACCATTAGGCCCGTACATTTTATGACAAGATATTGCATAAAAATCACATCCGAGATCTTGAAGATCAAGTTTTAAGTGTGGAGCTCCTTGAGTTCCATCAACTAAAACAGGAATTTTTTTTTCTTTAGCTAAATCAATAATCTTTTTTAACGGTGTAATGCTACCTGTAACATTGGAAATATGGGTTATAGCAATAATTTTTGTTTTACTACTGATTAGTTTTTTGACTTCGTCAATTTCAACTTCGCCGTTTTCATTTACTGTTGCAAATTTTATAATTGCACCCTTTTTTTTTCGTAAAAAATGCCAAGGGACATAATTTGAATGATGTTCCAATTCAGTGGTTAAAATTTCATCGCCTTTATTTATAAATTTTTCTCCAAATGATGAGGCTACAAGGTTAATCGATTCTGTTGCTCCTTTTGTAAATATAATTTCTTCCCTGTGTTTAGCATTAAGATAATTTTTTACTTTATCTCTCGTATTCTCAAATCTATTAGTTGCTTTAACTGCAAGAGTGTGAACACTTCTTCCTACATTTGAAAATTCAGTTTCATAAAAATTCGACATCCTGTCTATAACCACTTTAGGTTTTTGGGAAGAATTTGCACTATCAAGATAAACTAAAGGTTTTCCATTGATTTTTTGTTTAAATATAGGAAATTCAGATTTAATTTTTTTAATATCCATGGATTTGTTCCTCAAGTGTATTTTCTAAAAATTCTCTTATTTGTGCATTAGAAACATTTTCTAAAATATCTTTTAGAAAACCGTTTATTAAGAGTTGTTTTGCTTGTTTTTCATCTATACCTCTAGTCATTAAATAATGAATTGCATCTTTATCTATGCTTCCGGAAGTAGAACCGTGTGAACATTTAACATCGTCTGCATATATTTCTAATTCTGGTTTTGCATCAAATTCTGCGCTATTATTTAAAATTAAAGCTTTACTTAACTGATAAGCATTAGTTTTTTGTGCAATATTTTTAACAAAGATTTTACCTTGATAAACTCCTTTTCCATTTTCATGTAAAACATTTTTTATTTTTTGATAACTCTCACAATTTGGAGCGTAATGGTTGATTCTAGTTTTTATCTCTTGATGTTCATGTCCAGAAATATTTAAAGCAGATAAAACTGAACAATTGCCATTATCTTTGTTTAAATTAATTTCTATTTCTGATTTATTAAATTTTAAACCAGAAGTTAAAGTAAAATTCTGATAATTTGAATTATCCTCTAAAGAAACATGTGTATATCTATAAAAATGCCCGCTGCTTTTTGATTTTTGAATAAAAATACTTTTTAAGTCTGCATTATCATCAATTAAAACATTATCTTGCGTATTCCTAATAAAACTATCTTGAGAGTTATCGATTGTATATTCTATCATCGTTAACTTTGATCCTTTATTAATTTTAATGCTATTTCTATTATTTATTATAATATTTTCTAAATTTTTAGAAAAATAGTTATAAATCACTAATGGTTTATTAAATTTATAATTATCAGAAACCTTTAGAGAATATCCTCCAGATGATAAAGCACTGTTTAATAATGTCAAAATATTAGGTGTAGCTAAAGTATTTGCCTCTGTATTTTTAAAATCTTTAATTTCAATTTTATTTTTATCCTCGTAACTAAAATTACTTAGACTTAATGTCCCGTTTGTGAGTAAGATATAATTATGCTCGAAGTTTTCTAATATTTTAATTTTTTTATTTAAATCAAATTCAAAATTGTTAGTAATTTTATCAAAATTTTTATTTAATATTGCGTTTAGATCAGTAAATTTCCAGTCTTCATGTTGTTTATTAGGAAAACCAGTTTTTAAAAATTTATCTAAATCTTTTTTACGAGAAATTTTCTCTTCATTTGAGAGACTTTTAATTTTATCTACATCAAAATTATAATCTTGTTTCATTTAATTTATATTTTCGTATCCTGATTTTTCTAGTTCTTGACCTAATTCAGCGTTACCAGTTTTTATTATTTTACCGTCAGATAAGACATGAATAAAATCTGGCTTTATATAATCAAGCAATCTCTGGTAGTGAGTAATTATTAGAAATGCATTATTTTTATTCTTATAAGAATTTACTCCATCCGCTACAATTCTTAGCGCATCAATATCCAAACCAGAATCTGTTTCATCTAAAATTGAAAGTTTTGGCTCTAATAATTTCATTTGGAGTATTTCATTTTTTTTTTTTTCACCGCCTGAAAATCCAACATTTAATTGACGTGATAAAAATTTTTCATCTATGTTTAGTTCAGCTGCTTTTTCCTTAATTAATTTCAAAAAAGTTAAAGTGTCCAACTCTTTTTCTCCCCTAGATTTTCTCACACTATTTAATGAAGTTTTTAAAAAATTACTGGTATTTACCCCTGGTATTTCTAGAGGATATTGAAAGGCTAAAAATATTCCTTTTTGTGCTCTTTCTTCAATCGGAATATCTTTTAAATTTTCGTCTTGATAAACTAAATCACCAGATATTTCATAACCACTTTTACCTGACAAAACATTAGCTAATGTGCTTTTACCAGATCCATTAGGACCCATGATTGCATGAACTTCTCCAGGTTTAATATTAAGGTTTAAGCCTTTTATTATAGGTTTGTCATTTATTGATGCTTTTACATCTTTTAATTCAAGCATTATCCTACACTTCCTTCTAGACTAATAGATACTAATTTTTGTGCTTCAACTGCAAATTCCATAGGCAACTGTTGTAAAACTTCTTTACAAAATCCATTTACGATTAAGCTTACCGCTTCTTCTTGATTTAAACCTCTTTGATTACAATAAAATAATTGTTCTTCATTAATTTTGGAAGTTGTAGCTTCATGTTCAATTGTAGAAGAAGAATTCTTATTTTTTATGTATGGAACAGTATGCGCACCACATTTATTTCCCATCAATAGAGAGTCACATTGAGTATAGTTTCTTGAATTTGTTGCTTTAGAATTAATATCCACAAGTCCCCTATAAGTATTATCCGCGTTTCCGGCTGAGATACCTTTTGAAATAATCTTACTTTTAGTATTTTTTCCTAAATGTATCATCTTAGTTCCGGTATCAGCTTTTTGATAATTATTGGTGATAGCTATAGAATAGAATTCTCCAACTGAATTATCTCCTTGTAGAATACAACTTGGATATTTCCAAGTAATTGCTGAACCTGTTTCAACCTGTGTCCATGATATTTTAGAATTTTTTCCTCTACATGCTCCACGTTTAGTAACAAAATTATATATACCTCCAACTCCATTTTTGTCTCCTGGATACCAATTCTGAACTGTTGAATATTTTATCTCTGCATCATCTAAAGCTACAAGTTCAACATTTGCGGCATGCAACTGATTTTCATCTCTCATTGGAGCTGTACAGCCTTCTAAATAACTCACATAACTTCCTTTATCAGCAATAATTAAAGTTCTTTCAAACTGCCCTGTTTCGGAGGCATTAATTCGAAAATATGTTGAAAGCTCCATCGGGCATCTAGTGTTTGGTGGAATATAAACGAAAGAACCATCGGTAAATACTGCAGAATTTAATGTAGCAAAATAATGATCGCTTATAGGTATGACTGAACCTATATATTTTTTAACTAAATCTGGATGTTTTTGAATAGCCTCAGAAATAGGACAAAAAATTATACCTTTTTTTGTTAGCTCACCTTTAAAAGTTGTTGCGACCGAGACAGAGTCAAATACTGCGTCTACTGCAATACCGTTTAGTCTTTTTTGTTCATTTAGTGGGATACCAAGTTTTTTATAAGTCTCAATAAGTTTTGGATCCACTTCATCTAAACTTTGTGGCTTATCTTTCATGCTCTTAGGTGCTGAATAATAATATAAGTCTTGATAGTCTATTTTTGGAAATTTAGGTTTTTGCCAATCAGGTTCTTTTAAAACTTTCAATCTATTGAAAGCTTTTAATCTCCAATCTAACATCCATTTTGGTTCTTTTTTTATCTTTGAAATAAATTTTATTGTATTTTCTGTTAGACCTTTCGGTGCCTTTATGTTCTCTATATCTGTAGAAAAGCCATATTTATATTCTTGATTAGTATTTATATCTTTTTGAGTTTTCATTTATAAATGTCTACCTTTATCTACTAAATCTTCTAATTTAATTTTTTCAAAAAAACTATTTATATGATGATCTAAATCATCCCAGAGATTGTGGGTAATACATTTCATAGTTTTGTGGTTACATCCTCTTTTAGATTCTTTTTTACAACTCAAAGTTTTTACAGTTTCATCAACTGCAAATATTATATTGGATAATTTTATTTCAGATGGAGATTTAACTAAAATATATCCACCATTTGATCCTCGAATACTTCTAACTAAATTTCTTTTTTTAAGTTTTAAAAACAATTGTTCCAAATATGGTAAAGAAATATTTTGTCTCAGTGATATTTCAGAGAGACTAATAGGTTTTTGATTGTCACAAGAGGCTAGATCAGCCATAGCCATTACTGCGTATCTACCTTTAGTACTTAGTTTCATAAATTAAGCTTGTAGTATAACAATTATTTAAGAATTCCTAGTAAATTAGTAAGGTTTAAAAAAAAAAAATTGCCGCGGCAAAACGTGTTATAAGTCTATTCTTTTTTTGAAAATAATAATCATTATTAATAAATGAAAAGTAAAAGTTCTGAAATTTTTATTCCTGGGCCAGCTGGTAGACTGGAAGCTAAATATTATAAAAATCCAAAATTTGGATCTCCAGTAGCAATAGTTTTACAACCACATCCGCAATACGGAGGTTCGATGAAAAACAAAATAGTGCAACTAATGTTTAATATTTTTTTGGAAAATGGATTTTCTGTAGTCAAAATAAATTTTAGAGGTGTTGGTAAAAGTGATGGAGTGTTTGATAATGGACAAGGTGAATTATCAGATGCTGCAGCAGCATTAGATTGGATAGAAAGAGAAAATTTAGATTATAGTCAATGCTGGGTTTCTGGTTTTTCATTTGGTGCTTTAATTTGTATGCAATTAATAATGAGAAGACCTGAAGTAGATAATTTTATCGCAATTTCTCCTCAGCCTAATGTTTATGATTTTTCTTTTTTAGCTCCATGTCCTACTTCAGGACAAGTCGTTTATAGTCAGAATGATGAATTAGTAACTAAAGAAAGTATTTCCGAGCTTGATAATAGAATAAAAAGTCAAAAAGGTGTTCAAGTGAATTTTTCAGAAATTAAAGGTGCAAATCATTTTTTTAAAGATAAAGAAAATGAATTAAAGAGAGAAATTGACAAATATATTCAAGATAAAACTGCGCTCATTTAGTATCAATTAGTTCTCCACCAGTACAAGCTTTGCTGCATCCTGTAGTTTTAGGGTAAGATATATTTAAACCTAGAAAAGATCTAATAGCTAAAAAAGCAAATGCTTGTGATTCGATAAAATCACCATTTATTCCTAAATCATCAATTATTTTAAACTCAGTATCTTTTGAAGATTTATTCTTAATTTTTTTTAGCAGGTCTAAATTTTTTCTTCCTCCGCCACAAAGAAAAATATTAATTTTTTTAAATTTTATATCTTTAAAAAAATTAAATAAATATTCACTGATAATTCTTGCTGTCAATTCGGTAATAGTAGCAGCTCCATCTTCGAAAGATAATCCTCTTGCAAACGAAATATCATAATCTTTAGTATCTAAAGATTTTCCTATTTTTAATTTATTAAAATAAAGTTCTTGTATACTTTCTAAAATGATTTCATTGATATTTCCAGAAGAAGCAATTAAACCATGTTCATCAAATCTATTTTTACCATTTTTTCTTATCCATTCATCTATCATACAATTACCAGGACCAACATCACTACTTACAATTTGGTTAACATCATCATTCAATATCAAAGTAATATTTGATATGCCTCCAATATTTAATATACAAACTGGATTCTCAACTTTAAATTTTTTAACAATTAAGTAATGAAAAATTGGAGTTAACGGAGCTCCTTGACCATTGTTTTTTAAATCATTATTCCTAAAATTGTAAATAACCTTTTTTTTAGTCAGTTGTGATAATAGTTCTCCATTTCCTATTTGTTTAGATATTTTTTCAGATGGATTGTGATAAATTGTTTGTCCGTGAAAACCAATGAAATCTAAATAGTTTTTTTTTGAAATTTCTTGAAAAATTTTACTATGGAATAATGTGATATTTCTCTCTAAAGATTCAATTTCTTTTTTGTATTTAATTAAATCTTTACGTGAATTTATTTGATTTTTTAGTCTATGAATTTGATTGTAGGTACCTAAATCATACTCAAAATATTTCTCTTTGATGACCTTAAGCTTGGTATATCCGTCAGATTGAATGATTGATGCATCTACTCCATCGCCAGAAGTTCCGCTCATAAATCCCAAAGATGTGTATTCTTTATTCATATTTATATTTATTTATAACTAATTTTGTATAATAGTAAGTTTATTGCATAAAAATCTATGAAAAATACCTTTTTGTTAGAAATGAAGTCTAGAGGATACCTAAATCAATGTACGGATTTAGAAGGTTTAGATTCAATACTCAATAAAAAATCAATAATTTGCTATATTGGTTTTGACTGTACAGCTGACAGTTTACATGTTGGAAGCTTATTGCAAATTATGATTTTAAGACTTCTACAAAAACATGGTCACCAACCAATTGTTTTGCTAGGTGGTGGCACTACACTTATAGGTGACCCTTCTGGAAAAGATTCTACTAGAAAAATTTTGGAGAAAAAAGAAATAAAGAAAAATATTTCAGGTATTAAAAAAGCGTTTCAATCACTTCTAAATTTTAAGAATAAAAAAACAAAACCTATATTCGTAGACAATTTTTCATGGCTAGGAAAATTAAAATATATTGATTTTTTAAGAGATATTGGTTGTCATTTTACCATTAATAAAATGTTAAGTTTTGACAGTGTAAAACTTAGGTTGGATAGAGAACAGTCTCTAAGTTATATGGAATTTAATTATATGATTTTACAAGCTTACGATTTTTACCAATTATATAAAAAAAAAATTGTGTTTTACAATTAGGTGGATCTGATCAATGGGGTAATATTGTGAGTGGAGTTGAACTAATCAGACGAACTTTAAAAGAAGAAGCTTTTGGATTAACGACGCCTCTAATAACTTTATCTTCTGGGGCAAAAATGGGTAAAACAGAAAAAGGTGCAGTATGGTTAAATGAAAAAAAATTTTCCTCTTACGATTATTGGCAATTTTGGAGAAACACCGCTGATAATGATGTAGAAAAATTTTTAAAATACTTTACTGAAATTAATATAAAGGAATTAGAAACTATTATTAATAATGAAGAAAATATAAATAATTTGAAGATATTATTAGCTAATGAGGCAACAAAAATTTTACACGGTGATATTAAATCTAAAAATGCTGAAAAAACAGCTATGGATACTTTTGCCTTGGGTAAAGTGAATAAGAATTTACCGGAAATTAAATTAAAAAAAAAGAATATAGAAAATGGTATGAGTATATTGACATTATTATCTGAAAGTGGAATTTTATCATCAAAAAGTGAGGCAAGAAGAGCGATAAGTAATAATGGTGTAAAAATAGATGACCTTATTGTTGAAAATGAAAAGAGAATAATTTATTTAGCGGATTTTGAAAATCAAGGTTTTATTAAAATCTCATTTGGAAAAAAAAAAGCATTACTTGATTAAAATTATTTAGTTTTTTTTTCTAATGCTTTTTGAATAAATCTTGGAGTAAGCGTCTTAATTGGATTAACAGTCATTTTAATTTTACCTGGAAGTCCTTTCATTTTAAAACTAACACCAAATAAACCCTCACCAATTTCTTTGGGTATCAAAATTTTTCCAACGACTGGAATCTTTGAGAGTAAGTTGTTTAAATTTTTTGCCGGCACCATTGTTCCTCTTAAACTTACTAAACCTGTTTTTGACTCTACATATCCTTCCAATAAAATAGATATACTCGGGCCAATTGCATAAAGTTCGTCTAGAGTTAATTGCTCATTATTTTTAACAAAGTTCATTTCTAATTTTTCAAAAGATAAACCTTCACCGGATAATACATCAGCCATTCCACTAAAATCTGCTAATGATAATAATTTAACAAACCCAGGTGCATTTACGACTTTAAAATTTTCTATTGTTAAATTTGAAACGCTAATTTTCTCATCATAACTTGAGTTGTATAAGAGTTTACCTCCGGAAAGGCCTTTAAAGAAGCTATAATCTGATAATAAAGGTTCTGGAAAATCTGAATAAACTTCTAATATTTTTTTATCTGTGTCTGGATCTTTGCGAATAGAAATATCTAAATATTTATTTTCCTCAAATTCACCTTTTGAATTTATCTTAATAAATTTACCATTTTGCATTTTACCTATCAAATTAAAATTAGATAGATCTTTAGAAAATGAAGTTTTAATATTATCTAAATTAATATTCACTTCTTTATTAATTTTTTTAAAAAAATTATTTTCATTATTTTTATTCAAAATTTTAGATAAATTTGTTGCATCATATTTTGTTCCAAAAATTTTTAATTTTTTATCTAATGATATGGTAAAATTATTTTTTTTCATTTTTACTTTTATAAAACCTAGTGAATTAATTGCGTTATTTTTACCTATTTTAAGATCATTGATTAAAATAGAATTTTTATTTTCTTTAAATTCAAAATTATTTATATTGAAAGTATTTTTTTTTAAAACAATATTGCTGTTTATTTGTGCTTTTTTTAAATTATCTTTAGAATAATTTAAAAATGGTATTGTGATTAATTCACTAAATTCAAAACTAGTTTTAAATCTATTTTCCGATTCAGAAAAATTATTTTCAATTCTATATTTATTAAAATTATCCTCATTTAATTTATAATTACCCACTAACAATAATGAATTTCTATCGTCAGAGTTTAAATCTAAAGAAAATTTTGAGTCATCAAAATTAAAAGACTTTATTTCATCTTTTAAAAATTGTGTTTCAATTGGATTATTTAAGATAATATTTGAATTTGATATTTCACCTTCCGAATTATAAGAATAATTTTTCATTTTTAAAGTTTCATCAAAAATAACCTTCAATTGATGAGTCGCATTTAAATTCAATTTAATCTTATTATTAAATAGTTTAGTTTCTTTGAAATCTTGAAATAAATTTTTTATTTTGTTTTGGTTTAAGTAAATCTTTGTATTTGCTTTTGCGTTTATTTCTGTATCTTTTTTGATTAAGTATTGGATTTGCCCATTTGTAATATCGAAGTCTTTAATTTTGCCTGTTAAATCTTTTATAATTCCAGAGTCTTTTTTTATAGAAAAAATAAAGTCAGTTTTATCTATTTTAATACGATCTGATAAATTGCCGACAAATTTTTTGGCAAAACCATTAAGATTATAGTCAACAATTTTAAAATTATTATCAAAAAAAATTTCAATATTTCCATTCAATGCGCCTTTTTTTAAATTATTTAGTATTATACTTTTTAAATTTGAAGGTTTTCGGTTTAAAAAAATTTTTTGAATTTTTTTTACCTCTAAATTACTAAAACCTACGCTCATTTTATTGATATTAAAGTTTCCCTTAATAACCGATGTTATATTTGAGTAAACACTAATTTCTTCAATTTCTACTTCAATTTTTTCATATGCAAATTTAGGTTTTCTTGTAGTTAAATAGAAGCTTAATTTTCTTATATCTAATTTTAATTTAATTTTATTAAATTTAATATTTATTTTGTTATCTACAATTGAGACCTTTTTTGAAATTAATTCATTAAACTTATCTGTTTCATAACCAAATATGTTAAGGTAAGCGACAATTATTGAAATTAATAAAAAAATAATAAAAAATGTATAAACAAATATTTTTTTCATTACTTGCTCAATATACCTGCCTCGATAAACTGATCAATATTACCGTTCAACACTTCAGATGGGTTGGTATTTTCAGTTTTATTTCTTAAATCTTTTACTAATTGATAAGGTTGTAATACATAGGACCTAATTTGATGACCCCAGCCTATATCTGTTTTTGATGCAACGTTTTTTTGATTTTCTAAATCTTTTTTTTGTAATTCATATTCATAAAGTCTAGCTTTCAGCATTTTAAAACACGTCTCTTTATTTTTATGTTGAGAACGCTCATTTTGACATTGAACTACTATCTTGGTTGGCAAATGCGTAATTCTAACAGCACTATCGGTCGTGTTTACATGTTGCCCGCCAGCACCGCTAGAACGATATGTGTCAATTCTTAAATCTTTTTCTTCAATTTTAATGTTTATATCATCGTCAATAGCAGGATAAACCCAAACGCTTGCAAAACTTGTATGTCGCCTCGCGCCACTATCAAAAGGAGATATTCTAACTAGCCTGTGAACTCCTGACTCGCTTTTCATCAAACCGTATAAGTATTTACCTTTAACTTTTAAAGTGGAAGATTTAATTCCAGCTTCATCACCTTTGTGCTCACTAATAATATCATAGTCAAATTTTTTTTTATCAAACCATTTTAAGTACATTCTTCTAAGCATATCGGCCCAATCCTGGCTTTCGGTACCGCCTGCTCCAGCATGAATCTCGAGATAAATATCTAAACTATCATTTTCACCTGAAAGAAAACAATTAATTTCATTTTTTTTTGTTGATTTAAACAATTTTTCAATTTTATTATCACAATCTAAAATTAAACTTTGATCATTTTCTTGCTTCGCTAAATCATACAGATCATTTAAATTATCTGTTTCCTTAGTAGTGGCCTCAAGTGAACTAATAATTTCTTGATAAAAATTTTTTTCTTTAACAATTTTTTTTACGTTTTTACTATCTTTCCAGAAATTTTCTTGAGCTGAAATTTTTTCAATTTCTTGTAGTCTTTTAGAGATTTTATTTTCATCAAAGATACCCCCTTATATTTTTGAGAATTTTTTTTATTGATAATATTTTATTTTCGAAATTTTGCATTAATAAAACTGTCTGTATTTAATCAATTTATCATAATTTTTATCTAAAAATAATTTATTATTAACTGTATTGTTTATATCTTCAGTTTTAAATGCTTCAATAATAACATTTTTGTCACCAAAATTTCTTTTAGATCCATTATCATAATCAATTGGAGCAAAATATATTCCACTTGGAGCTTTAAATGGTTTAAATTCATTTTCGTACAATGCGTCCTTAATAAAATTTTTAAAAATAGGTAATGCTGCTTTTGATCCTGTTTCGTATTTACCTAATGATTTTGGTTTATCATATCCAATATAAACTCCGACTAAAAGATTAGAACTAAAGCCTATGAACCAGGCATCTAAATTTTCATTAGTTGTTCCAGTTTTACCAGCTAATGGAACATCTAAGTCTTTTAGTTTTTTTCCCGTTCCTCTTTGAACTGCTCCTTCTAGTATTGATGTAATTTGATAAGCTGTTTCTTTGCTAATAATTTGATTGGCTTGACTTTTAATTTTTGGAAAATCATTTGAGTCCTCTGAATATCTGTCACAACCTAAACAAAGATTTAAATTTGAATTAAAAATAATTTTTCCTCTTCTGTCTTGTATTTTATTTATCATTGTAGGATTTATTTTTTTTCCACCGTTAATAAAAGATGCATATGCTGAAGTAATATTAAGCAAGGTAGTTTCAGCAGATCCTAACGACACCGATAAGAGTTCAGGTATTTCATCGTACACATTAAGTTTTTTTGATAAATCTAATATTTTAGAAAGACCTATATTTTCAGCAACTCTCACTGTCATTAAATTTCTTGAATATTCGATTCCTTTTCTCAATGTTGATGGTCCGTAAAATTTTTTTCCATAATTTTCTGGTTTCCAATTTTTTAGACCTATTCCTTGTTCAGCTACAAATGGTGCATCCAAAATTATTGAATTAGGAGAAAAACCATTTTCCAAAGCTGCAGCATAAACTATTGGTTTAAAAGCTGAACCAGGTTGTCGTTTTGCCTGAGTAACTCTATTGAATTCACTTGATATATAGCTAAATCCTCCAACTAAAGCTTTTATATCTCCTGTAAACGGGTCAATAACTACTATTCCACCATTAACTTGAGGGTATTGTTTTAATTTCCAAGTATTTTTATCTTTTTTTATAAACAATAAATCTCCAATAGAAAAAGAATTATTGATATCTTTTTTTATTGCCCATTTTAAATTTTGATATGAGATGGAGGCTTTTTTATTTTTTCTTGTTTTTAATTGTAAACCATTAGCTGAAATTTGAGTTACTTCTGCAATTTTCCAATTTAAAGTTTTATCTATATTTAATTTTTCTATTTTTTCTTGCCAATTAGAATTGGTAAATTTATTTGCAATAGGTCCTCTCCAACCATGTCGCCTATCATAAGCTTCAATTCCTGATCTTAAAGCATTAATAGCGTATTTTTGATAATCAACGTTGAGTGGAGTTTTAATACTAAATCCTTCTTCATATAATTTTTGAAAACCGTATTTATCTTTTATTACTCTTCTAACTTCTTCAGTATATGAGTTTGCTTCTCCAACTATTTCAATTTTTCTTCTCTTAATATTAATATTGCTCTTTATCAATTTCTGAAACTGAAGGTCATCAATATATTTATTTTCTTTAAGGTTACTGATAACAAGATTGCGTCTAAATTTTGCTTCTTCTGGATATCTGACTGGATCATATTTGCTTGGCGCTTTTGGTAGTGCTGCTAAAAGTGCGGCTTCAGAATAGTCTAAGTCTTTTACAGCTTTATCGAAATATTCTAAACTAGCTGCTGCAATTCCATATGATCCTTGGCCAAGATAAATTTGATTAAGATATAATTCTAAAATTCTCTCCTTAGAGTAAGCTTTTTCAATTCTAAAAGCTAATATTGCTTCTTTAATTTTTCTTTTAAATGATATTTCGTTCGATAATAAAAAATTTTTAGCTACTTGTTGAGTTATTGTTGATGCTCCCTCAAGTCTACTATTATTGGTTAAATTTTTAAGATTTTTTAATGTTGCTCTAAGTATTCCTTTCGCGTCTACGCCAGGGTGATTAAAAAAATTTTTATCCTCAGCAGATAAAAATGAATTAATTACTTTTTTAGGTATTGATTCATATGGGATAAATAATCTTTTTTCTATGGCATATTCAGCAATCAATTTTCCATCATTCGAATAAACTCTGCTAGAAATTGGAGGTTCATAATTTGATAATTTTTTGTAATCTGGTAGCCCTGATGAAAAATACCAAAAAGCAGAAAAAATCAAAAAAAGAATTATTAATGATATTACAATTAATGCTTTAAATGATAAATCGATGAATCTGTTCATATAATTAGATCCTAATGGTTAAATTTTGGCTATCTTAAGGCATTTTGCTTTATTATAATTTAGTGCAATTAATACTTTTTTTTTGTATAGTCTTAAAATGAGCAAATATATTAAAAAATTCACACAATCAAACACTACATTAAAAGGAATTCAAATTTCATGGAAAAAAATTTATACATTGATGCTTCGCATCCAGAAGAAACACGTATTGTTCTTAAGTCAACTTCTTCAATTGAAGAATACGAATATGAAGATAAAAATAATTTAAATTTTAAGAACAATATATATTTAGGAACAATTAGTAGAGTTGAGCCCTCTTTGCAGGCTGCATTTGTAAATTTTGGTAGACAAAGACACGGTTTTTTAGCATTTAATGATATTCAATCAGACTATTATCAGGTTCCATCTGAGGATAAAGAAAAAATAAAAAATGTTGAGGAAAAAATCAGAGAAGATTTAAAAAATACGAATATTGATGAAGTAAACTCTAATCAAGATACAGATGAGAATGATAGCAAAATTCTTAACGATGTTAACGATGGAAATTCAAAAACTATTGGTGATAATAACAAAAAAGAATACAGAGAAAAATTAAAAAATACCTATGGTTTGAAAAGATATAGAATTCAGGAGGTTATAAAACCAGGTCAAGTTATATTGATACAGGTTTTAAAAGAAGAAAGAGGACAAAAAGGAGCAGCGCTTACAACTTTTATTTCTTTAGCAGGCAAATATATGGTTCTTATGCCTAATACTGCTAAAGGAGGTGGTATTTCAAGAAAAATTTTTAACGCTCAAGACCGTCAAAAAATTAGAGGAATATTAAATGAAATTGAAATTCCTAACAGCATGGGTGTGATTGTTAGAACTGCTGGAGCTAATAAAACAAAAAATGAGATAGAAAAAGATTTTCAGAATACTTTAAAAACTTGGGAAGATATAAGAGATAAAGCATTAAGTTCTAATGCACCATCATTAATTTATGAAGAAGGCGATATTATTAAAAGAGCTTTGAGAGACATTTATGATAATGAAACTAAATACGTTCATGTGGACGGCAACGAAGGATATCAAAAAGCTAAAAAATTTATGAAAGAATTAATACCTAAAAATATTAAATTTATAAAAAAATATAGAGGAAAAATTCCTTTATTTCACGATGTAGGTATTGAAAAAGAGCTTAATAATATTTTTGAACCCGAAGTAAAGCTTAAATCTGGTGGTTACTTAGTAATAAATCCTACTGAAGCTTTAGTAGCTATTGATATAAACTCCGGTCAATCAACTAAACAAATGAATATAGAAAAAACTGCTTTAAATACCAACGTTGAAGCCGCTGAAGAAATAGCAAGACAGATTAAATTAAGAGATCTATCTGGTTTAATAGTAATTGATTTTATAGATATGCTCAATTTTTATAACAGAAGAACTGTTGAAAAAAAACTTCGAGAAAGTATTAAAAAAGATAGAGCCAGAATTCAGATAGGAAAAATAAGTAACTTTGGGCTGCTTGAAATGACTAGACAAAGATTAAGACAAGCTTCGATAAAATGGGAAACTATCCTGTCTATAGATTCTTTTTCACAACAATTAGTTAAAAAAATTGAAATGTTAGCTTTTACAAATAAGACTAAATTAATCAGAGCGTACATGCCTGAAAAAGTAAAATTATTTATTGAATCAATTCTGTTAAAAGAAATTAATTATTTTAAAAAGAAATATTCATTTAATATTGATTTAATTGCAGATCATAATTTAGTCATTCCTGAATATAAAATTGAATTACTCAATAAATCTAAAAAAATTATAAGTGTAATAGATAAAGTAAATAAAATTGAAAAAATATATAGTAAAGTTCCAAAAAGTAGTAAAGAACTATCGAAAAAAGATAAAGATAAGATTGATAAAAAAAAAGAAGTTAAAAATTTGGTTAAACCTAAAAAAAATCAAAAAATTAAAACACTTTGGGTCAGAAGAAAAAAAGCAAGCTAAATCAATCCATCAATTGGCGAGCTTGGTATACCTAAATAATTTTTTTTCATTCTTCCTGCTAGAAATGCTTTTCTACCAGCGATAACCGCGAATTTAAATGCGCTTGCCATCGAGACTGGTTTTTTAGCATTAGCAATCGCACTATTAATAAGTACACCATCACATCCCATCTCCATGGCTATACTAGCATCAGATGCGGTTCCGATACCTGCGTCTACAATAACAGGAATTTTTGACTGTTTAATTATTAAAGATATATTCATTTTATTTTGTATTCCTAAACCAGAACCTATTGGGGATGCTAAAGGCATTATTGCTGTTGCACCTATATCTTCTAATTTTTTTGCATGTAAAGGATCATCTGTACAATAAACCATTACTTTAAATCCTTCTTTAACTAAGACTTTCGCAGATTTAATTGTTTCTATCATATCTGGGTAGAGTGTTTTTTTATCGCCCAAGACCTCAAGTTTGACCAATTTCCACCCTCCTATTTCTCGAGCCAATCTTAAAGTTCTTAAAGCTTCTTCGGAATTAAAACAACCTGCAGTATTTGGTAAGTAAATTATCTTTTTGGGATCTATATAATCCATCAAAACCGGTTTTTTTTTATCTAAAATATTTACCCTTCTTACTGCGACTGTTACCATTTCTGCTCCTGAAGCTTTTATGGCTTTAGCAGTTTCTAGAAAATTTTTATATTTTCCAGTTCCTACTATTAATCTAGATCTTAATTTTTTATTTCCAATTTTTAAAATGTCTTTTTGCAAAATTAACCTCCACCGATAAATTGAACTATTTCAATTTTGTCTTTACTTTTTATCTTTATTTTTTTGTATAAATTTTTTTGAATGATCTTCCCATTTAACTCAAAAGCTACTTTTTTATCATCTATTTTATATTTTTTAAGTAGTTCAGTTATAGAAATATTGCCCTTCAAAAGTATTTTTTTACCATTTAATTGTATTTTTGCCATAATTGAGTTATGTAATTATTTTATATCATAATCAATGCCAAACATTAAAATAATAAACGGTCCAAATCTCAATCTTTTAGGAGAGAGAGAAAAAGAACAGTATGGAAATATTACTTTGAATGATATTGAGAATTCATGCACAGAATTTGCTAAAAAAAATGAAATAAATTTAACTTTTTTTCAATCTAATGTAGAGGGAGAAATAGTGACCGAAATACAAAAGAGTAGAAAAAATGACCATGGTTTAATCATAAATGCAGGTGGTTATACACATACATCTGTTGCAATCCATGATGCTTTAAAAATTTTGAAAATACCAATAGTTGAATTACACATAACTAATATTTATAATAGGGAAGATTTTAGACATAAATCTTTAATTAGTAGCATTGCAAGTGGTATTATTTGTGGATTTGGAAGTGATGGTTATATAATGTCTTTAAAAGCAATACAAAATTATATTAAAACATGAAAATAGATAAAAAATTAATTAAGGAATTAGTAGATCATTTAAGTGAGTTTGGATTAACAGAAATTGAATATCAAGATGGTGATAAAAAAATTAAAGTTTCTAAAGCCGCCAAAAGTAATATAGATCTTGGCAAAAGCGGTGCTATTGTTTCACCAACAAAATCAGTTTTAACAGATCATGGAGAAAATCAAGGTACCAGAGTAAAATCTCCAATTATTGGCACTGCATATTTATCTCCGGAACCAGGAGCAAAAAAATTTATTGAAGTTGGTGATAAAGTTAAAAAAGGTCAAACTATAATGATCGTAGAGGCAATGAAAACAATGAATCATGTTCCATCTACTAGTGATGGCATCGTAAAAAAAATTCTAGTTAATGACGGGCAACCTGTAGAGTTTGGTCAACCATTAATCACTTTAGAATAAAATAATGTTTAAAAAAGTTTTAATAGCTAATAGAGGTGAAATAGCTGTAAGAATAATTAGAGCGTGTAAAGAGTGGGGTATTGGAACAGTAGCAGTTCATTCGGACGTAGATTCAGATTCTATGCATGTTAGATTGGCAGATGAAAGTGTGTGCATAGGTTCTCATCAACCACAAAATAGTTATTTAAATATATCATCAATAATGTCTGCTGTGGATCTAACTGGAGCTGAAGCTATTCATCCAGGTTATGGATTTCTGTCTGAAAATGCAAAATTTGCAGATATAACTTCGAAACATGGTATTAAATTTATTGGCCCTAGTTCAAGTTTGATTGAAAAAATGGGAGACAAAATTCAGGCAAAAATAATTGCAAAAAAAAATGGTCTTCCAATAATAGAAGGATCAGAAGGTGGTGTTAAAAATTTGTCAGAGGCTAAATCAATTTGCAAAGAAATAGGCTATCCAATTTTGATTAAAGCTGCTGGTGGTGGTGGTGGAAAGGGAATGAAAATTGTGGAGGATGAAAAGTTTTTAGAGGAACTTTTTATGACCGCTAAAACAGAGGCAAAAAAATATTTTGGAAATGATGAATTGTATATAGAAAAATACTTTAAAAATCCGAGACACATAGAAGTTCAAATAATGTCTGGGAAAAATAGGACTGTTCATCTGGGTGAAAGAGATTGTTCTGTGCAACGTAGGCATCAAAAATTAATTGAAGAGACTCCGAGTCCAGTTTTAACTGAAGAACAAAGAAAAGACCTTTTAGAAAGAACAGTAAAAATGGTTGAAAAAATTGGATATGAGGGTGCTGGAACTGTCGAATTTATTTACGAAAATGGAAAGTTTTATTTTTTAGAAATGAATACAAGAGTTCAAGTAGAACATCCTGTAACAGAAGTGCAAACTGGAATTGATATAGTTAAAGAACAATTATGGATTGCTTTTTCAGGAGACACGGCTTTAAAGCAAAATGATATAAATCCAAGAGGTCACTCAATAGAATGTAGAATAAACGCTGAAGATCCTGCAAACGATTTCCGTCCAAGTCCGGGATTAATCAGTGTTTGTCATCAACCTTCTGGATTTAGAACTCGTGTAGACGGTTCAATTTTTCAAGGATGTAAAATAACACCTTTTTACGACAGCTTAATAGCTAAGGTCATTTGTAAAGGAAGAAATAGAACTGAGGCAATTCAAAGAATACTTAGATCTTTAGATGAGTTTGTTTTAGAGGGGATTACAACAACTATAGACTTACATAAAAAAATTTTAAATCATCCAAAATTTATAGACTCTTCTTTTGATACTAATTGGTTAGGAAAAGAAAAGTTTTATTAAACATTATCACAGCCAGTAAGCCATAAATCATAAATTGCATGCTCTATAGGTGATATTTGCTGGTCAGTTGAAAAAGTCCAACCATTAAATATAAAAATTTTCTCATTTTGATTTTTTGAAATATCTTTTACTTGAATATAAGCAGCAGACTCTGTTTTATCAAAATAGTTTACTGCACCACATTTCAAAGCCTTAATTTCTAGCATACCAAATTTTTTAGTTTCACCAATTTCAAGTTTGATTTTCGAGGTTTTAGCAGTTATTTTGTCTAAACCTAGTAAATTAACAGTTACTACTTTACTTTCATTTTTAACTATGCTCTTTTTTTTTAAAACTTCTTTGTTTTCAGATTTGTTAACTTCTTCAGTCACTTCCTCATAACTAGGTTTTAATTCTTCTAGATTTATAAGAGGTGAAGTTGAAATTTTATCTTCAGAATTAGTCAAAGATATTGAAGAAAGTAAAAAAAACAACGAAAAAAAATAAATTTTAACTTTTCCAGGTATCATATTTTTTATGTTTGTCTATCTTGCTAATTTTATTTGGCTTATAGGAATTATTTGTGCCTGTCATATTTTCAAGATGTTTTTTTTGCCACAAGTAATCTTCTTTAGGTTTTTCACTTACTGGAGGTTCATCTATAGTTCCGTGCATCCACAAAAACCAATTTGAGGTAATTTTTGTTGCCTCAATACTATTTTTATAAATTATCCATCTTTGATTTTTTTTGTTTGTGTAATATTTATTTCCGTGTTCATCTTTTCCGACAAATTTCCCAGTAAAAAGAGTTTTTAACAATGTTCCAATTGTTTGATTATGCCACCATGTAAAAACTTGTTTAAAAAAAATCATTTAAAAATCCACACACTTAATAAGTGTATAATTATATTATAGACACTTACAATAATTATTATATATCATAAGTAATTAGATTCCTAAAATTATGAAAAAATTTATAGTAGAAACTTATTATACCTGTACTTTTAAAACAGTTCATAATCTTGATGAATTGTCAGATTCTGAGCTAGCAAAGATAGATACTAGAAATGACGGAGATGTGGAGGTTATTGAGGTAAAATTAAATAATCGGAAAACTAAAAAAATTGGAGATAAACCGGTAACAACTAAAGCCAAATATATAGATAAATTTGAGGAAAACATAATAAGTAAAGTCTCTTCAAATCAAGGTGTCTCTATTAAGAAATCAGAAACAATTGTCCAACCTACAAAAATGAAGGGCCAGACAAGTGGTAGATTTAAGATGCCTGACAGACGAAAAGGTTATATTCAAAAAGCATCCATAGGAGATCACAAGGTTTACTTACACACAGGTGAATATAATGATGGAAAAATTGGTGAAATTTTTATTGATACCAATAAAGAAGGAGAGTTAGTCAAAGCGATGATGAATAATTTTGCTATAGCTATTTCTCTGGGTTTGCAATACGGAGTTCCTTTAGAGGAATACGTTGATGCCTTTATTGATACTAAATTTGAACCATCTGGAAATGTAGAGGGTAATGATAGAATTTTAAGTGCATCATCAATTTTAGACTATGTGTTTAGAGAATTAGCAATATCTTATTTAGGAAAAGAAGAGTTGGCGCACACTCCTTCCATCGGAAGTACAGTAGAAGTAGATAATAATACAACTGATGATAAATTCTTAAAAATAGTAAAAAATATTACCTCAAAAGGATTTGTGAGAAGTAATTACGAGGAAAAGCTTGTCGATCTTAGTGATATTAGAATAGATTTGAAATCCAAAAACTAGTTTTTTTTAAAATCTTTTTTAAGCCCTAATTCTTTTAATTGTTTATCGCTTACTTCAGAAGGTGCATCCATCAAAAGATCTTGGGCATTTTGATTTAATGGAAAAAGAGTTACTTCTCTTATATTTTTTTCATTAGCCAAAAGCATTACAATGCGATCAATACCTGGAGCTATACCGCCATGTGGTGGAGCTCCATAACTAAGTGCATTTATCATTCCACTAAATTTTTCGTTAACTTGATCTTTACTGTAACCTGCTATTGAAAAGAGTTTATACATTAAATCTGGACTATGATTTCTGATAGCACCTGAAGATAACTCTATTCCATTACAAACAATATCATATTGAAAAGCTTTAATTTCTAAAGGTTTATCAAAATTTAAATTATTAATTTCACCTTGTGGCATTGAAAAAGGGTTGTGACTAAATTTAATTTTTTTTGTTAAAGCATCTATTTCAAACATCGGATAATTTATGACCCAGCAGAAAGCAAAACTATTATCATCAATGAGATTAAGGTCTTTTGCTATTTTATCTCTTGCTTGAGAACATATTTTTAAAACTTCATCAATTTTTCCACACGCAAAAAATATAGTGTCTCCTATTTTTGCTGATGTAATTTTCATTATTTCTTTTAAAGCTTCTTCTTTAAAAAATTTACCTATAGGACCTTTGGCTGTTATTTTTTTATCTTTTTCTAAAGTAAAATATGCTAAACCAGATGCACCTTGTTCTCTAGCCCACTTATCAATATTATCAAAAAAACTTCTCGGCTTATCTTTTGTATCTTTAGTTACAATACTTCTTACTATTGAACCAGATTTGACAAGTTTTTTAAAAATTTCAAAAGTAACATCTTCTCTTGTAAAAATTTTTGTTAAATCAGAAATTATTAATGGATTTCTTAAATCAGGTTTATCTGAACCATATTTTAGCATAGCCTCATCGTAAGAAATTCTAGGAAATTTTTCTTGAACCAATTTTTTTGATGAAAATTTATTAAATAATTTTACCATCAATTTTTCTACTACTTCAAATATATCTTCTTGTTCGACAAATGACATTTCAATATCTAATTGGTAAAATTCTCCTGGACTTCTATCTGCTCTAGCATCTTCATCTCTAAAACATGGAGCAATTTGAAAATATTTATCAAAACCCGAAACCATTATTAATTGTTTAAATTGTTGTGGAGCTTGAGGTAAAGCATAAAATTTTCCTGGATTTAATCTGCTGGGGACCAAAAAATCTCTTGCCCCCTCAGGACTTGAAGACGTCAAAATAGGAGTCTGAAATTCTAAAAAATCTAATTTCCTCATTTCAGTTCTTATAAAAGAAATTATCTTAGATCTTAATATTATATTTTCGTGCATTTCACTTCTTCTTAAATCCAGAAATCTATATTTTAATCTTATATCCTCCGGATAATCCTGCTCTCCGAAGACAGGCATTGGAAGTTCTTTAGACTCTGACAAAATTTCAATATCTTTAATATCTATTTCTATTTTGCCAGTTTTTAATTCATTATTTTCTGTACCTTTTTCTCTTGTTACGACTATTCCAGAAACTTTTAGTACTGACTCTGGCTTCAAATTTTCTAAAAGGTTAAAGTTTTTATTTTTGTTTTCAATTACACATTGAGTAATACCGAAATTGTCTCTTAAATCTACAAACAGTAAATTTCCATGGTCTCTTTTTCGGTGCAGCCAACCTGATAAAATAACAGATTTCCCTTCATCTTTTTCGGTTATTTCTGAACAGTTATGAGATCTATATTTATTCATTTATTTAATACTTTTTTTATTAAATTAATATTTATCGATTTGCCAGAAGATAAGGATACCTTATCTATTTCTTTAATAAACTTAAATATTTTTTCATAAGAACGATCAATATTTTTGATAATAAATTCTAAATTTCGAACACTTAATTCTATCTGTTTTTCAGAAAAAGACTTAGAAATTATCACTCTTAGTAAATCATCTGTAGGAAGACCAATTCCAACTTCTATAAAACTTGATAATCTCGATTTTAAATCTTTTAATTTTATCTTCATTTTGCTCAAAGGAATTGGTGAGGTAATTAAAAGATAATTATTTAATTGTTTTGAATGATTTAAAAGAGTGTACAATAAGTTTTCTTCAATATCATGATCGTAATTGTCTATAATTATAAAATTACAGTTATTAAGATTTTTGATAGACTCATTTTTTATTTGAGAAGGATTAAAATAATTAATAGAAACTTTATCTTTTAAAATATTTGCTAAATGTGTTTTACCACAGCCTTTAGAACCATATATATTAACCCATTTATCTGGCCAATTAGGGTATGCCTCTATTAATTTATAAACTTCAAAATTATTCGAAGATACATAAAATTCTCTTTTTAAATAATTTTTTTTAAAAGGAAATTTAAAAGTGAGTTGGCTCATCTTTATATTATTGAAAGCTTCCATTGGTTGTTATTATTAAAAATACGTATTCCATTTTTTTTAAATTTCTGAGAAATACTATCTATTTTACCATAATACTTTATTTTAATTTTTACTTCATTTTTATTTAATTCCATAACAATAAATTTTTCAATAATATCAATTTTTTCTAATATAGATTGAAGGTTTAATAAATCATTTGCAGTTTTAAGATCTAAAGTAATATTTAAAAAAGATGGAACTTTCAAATCGACTATATTTTGAGATTTTATTATTTCTAAAATTTGTTTTTTAACCTCAAAAATAACTTTTTTATAGATTTCATCATCATTTATATCATTTTTTATAATTGTAAAATTTCTTGTGATTAGCTTTTTAGAAATTAAACATTTTAACAAAATATTTACTTTATTATCACTTTCATTAACTACAAAAAAAGAGTAGTTATCACTTTCATAATCTTTAATAAGATCTAAAATTTTAATATCTTCTAAATTATTAATATTTTTTTTTATCTTTTGAATATTTTCTAAATTTTCTATAGGAATTATATATTCAATCAATTCATTCTTCTTGTTATACTTGCTCCAGTTGTTAAAAAAATAATTATCATTATAAACATAGAAATTATTTTTTTTAATTAAAAGAGGAAATAAAACTAAACTTTTTTTTTCGATAGTGCTGTATGAGATATCTTTATTGTAAAAAAAATCATTTAATTTTTCTTTATCAAAAAATAAATTTAATTTTTTTTTACTTTGCAAACTATCTTCATCAATATGTACTACTTGATAATGAGAGATAAGTGATTTTATTATTTTTAAAGGAGTATTTTTGGTTTTTTCATAATCTTTTTCGAGTAAAATTCTTTTGATTAAATTATCAAACCCTTTAATAAAAGCTGAATTAAGGTAATCTTTATTATTTTTTCCGTATTTTTTATCAATCTCAATATTATTAACATTAAAAATACCTTCATATGATAAAACATTTCCAGTTTTGATTAAAAATACTAATATGAGTGAAAAAAAAATAAAAAATTTCATAGATTTATTTATCATTTTTAATAATGAAAAAAAAAGTTAATAGTTACAAAAATAGCGGAGTAAATATTGCTCTTGCAAATGAATTCGTACGTCATATAGCTAAAGTATCAAAAAAAAGTGTCAAAAAAACGCGTAAAGGAAGCAGCATTGATAACATTGGGGGTTTTGGGTCACTATTTGATATTAGTAAATTAAATATAAAAGATCCTGTAATTGTTTCTTGTACTGATGGAGTTGGAACGAAATTAGACTTAGCAGACAAATTTAACGAACTTAGTACCATTGGTATAGATTTGGTAGCGATGAGTGTTAATGATTTAATTGTTCAAGGAGCTAAACCATTATTTTTTTTAGACTATATAGCTTTAGACAAATTAAATTTAAATAAAACAAAAAAAATATTAAAAGGAATTTTAAAAGGATGTGAGATTTCAGGATGCGAGTTAGTCGGTGGTGAAACAGCAGAGATGCCTGGAATATATATTAAAAATAAATTTGATCTTGCTGGATTTGCAGTTGGAGTAGTTTCAAAAAAAAAAATACTAAATAAAAAAAAAGTTAAAAATGGAGATATAATTTTAGCTATACCCTCAAGCGGAATTCACTCAAACGGTTTTTCATTAGTAAGATCAATAATTAAAAATACTTCAATAAATAAAAGAAAAATGAGAGATATTTTAATTCCAACTAAAATATATACAAAAGAGATAATTAAATTAACAAAAAAAAAGTTAATTAATTCTGCAGCACATATTACAGGTGGGGGTATTATAGAAAATATAACTAGATCAATTCCAGATAATCTTACCGCTAATATAGATCTTTCAAAAATTAAAGTTTTAAAAATTTTTAAATGGTTAAAATCAAAAAACTTATCTGACTATGAAATGTTAAGAACATTTAATTGTGGGGTTGGTTTTTGTTTAGTTGTAAATAAGAAAAATTTATTTAAGATTAAAAAAATTTTTTCTAAGCAATATTCACCATATGAAATAGGATATATTTCAAAAGAAAAAAATAAGTTAAAATTAATTAATAAAATTAAATGGTAAAAAAAAAGGCATGTGTATTTATTTCTGGAACTGGTAGTAATTTAAAGCATCTTATTATTAATTCATTTTCTTATAATTTTCCTGTCAAAATAAGTTTGATAATTTCTAGTAAAAAAGAAGCAAAAGGTTTACTTTATGCAAAAAAGTATGCAATTCCTTTTCTTATATTTAAAAAAGATAAATTATCTGAATCTAAGATAATTAACGAACTTAGAAAAAGAAAAATCGAATTAATATGTTTAGCAGGATTTATGAAAATTTTATCTAAAAATTTTTTAAGATCCTTTAAGAAAAATATTATTAATATACACCCTTCTTTACTCCCTAAATTTAAGGGGTTGAACACATATCAAAAAATTTTAAAAAATAAAGAAAAGAAAACTGGATGTACTGTTCATTATGTAAATGAAAAACTTGATGATGGGGAAATTATAGCAAAAAAAATTTTTTTTGTTGATAATAAAGACAATATTATTTCATTAAAAAAAAAAACTCAAAAACTCGAATATCAACTTTTTTCTGAAGCAATAATTAAAATTTTCCGAAATTAATTATTTTTAAAAAAAAAATTAATTTCTTTTTTAGCATTTTCTTGTGAGTCTGATCCGTGTACTGAATTTTTATCTATCGAAATGCCATATAGTTTTCTTATAGTATTAGGTTCAGCATTTTTAGGGTCTGTAGCTCCCATTAATTCTCTATTTTTTAAAATTGCATTATGTCCCTCTAAAATCATTACAAATATTGGCCCGGAAGATAAATATACGCATAAATCTTGATAAAATGGTTTAGATTGATGGACTTTATAAAACTCAGCTGCTTCATCCTTTGAAAGTTGTATTTTTTTACTATCTGCAACACTTAAACTGTTTTTTTCAAATATTGCTTTTATATTTTCTGTTAAATTTCTCTCTACCGCATCTGGCTTAATAATAGATAAAGTTTGCTCTTTATTATTCATAATCTTCTTCTATTAATTTATTTAATAATCTCACTCCAAATCCAGTTGCACCTCCTGGATTTAACGCACCTCCATATTTTGAAAATGCCATGCCAGCAATATCCAAGTGAGCCCAGGGTGTTTTATTTAAAATAAATCTTTGTAAAAATTGAGCTGCAGTTGTTGAACCCGCGCCACCCACATAATTTATATTTTGCATATCAGCATTTTTTGAATTCATAAGTTTATCATAATTTTTATGAAGAGGCATTCTCCATAGTTTCTCCTCAACTTTTTCACCTGCATTTAAAATTTGTTTAGATAATTTGTCATCATTAGAAAAAAGTCCTGCATATTCTGATCCTAATGAAACTATAATAGCGCCTGTCAAGGTTGCTAAATCAATCATGAATTTAGGTTTAAATTTTTTTTCAGTAAATGTTAAAGCATCGGCTAAAACTAATCGACCCTCTGCATCAGTGTTTAAAACTTCTATAGTTTTACCGCTATAAGATTTAACAATATCACCAGGTCTTTGAGCATCTCCACTTACCATATTTTCTACAAGCCCAACTACTCCAACAGCATTTATTTTTGCTTTTCTTAATGCTAAGTTCTTCATTAAACCAACAACTGCTGCTGAGCCAGCCATATCATATGTCATATCTTCCATAAATCTTGCTGGCTTCAATGAGTAACCACCAGTGTCAAAAGTAACTCCCTTACCCACAAAAGCTAACGGCTTTGAATTATTTTTTGCTCCATTCCACTCCATCGTTACAAGGTAAGATCCTCTAATGCTCCCCATCCCTACACCAAGCAAAGCATTCATACCAAGTTTTTTTAATTTTTTTTCATCATAT
>MDTB01034737.1_pt1 | contig 77498 bp, 70 predicted proteins | sample 811161 | NCBI WGS metagenome assembly MDTB01 (sample SAMN05326650, study PRJNA326480) | marine metagenome | isolation source: seawater | place: Mediterranean Sea | collected 2009 | reverse complement strand
TAAAGAGCAAATGAGTATGATGAAATTACAGATTTTACAACAGACATCTGTTTCTTCATTTTCACAAGCTAATTCAGCTCCTCAAATGGTATTATCTTTAATGAGATAATTTAAGATACTAATAGAAGTGAAAGTAAAAAAGGCGATATTAATATCGCCTTTTTTTATTTATACTAACTTTTATTAAATAATTAATCCGGTAATAATTTCCTTATATATTTTATCTAATTTTATTAAAATTTTATAAAATAATTTTAAAAATATTATATTTTTATAATCTTTATTACTATTATTAATTTTCTATTTTATTTATCGTTTTAATTATTAAAAACTATCCGATAATCTCAAATAAGGATGATTTCTATTATTACTATAGAAATTAAATAAATATATACGGATATATATTTTAATTATAAAATAAAACAAGGAGGTGATTCGAATGTTTGGTGATATTACTCGAGTTGGAGCTAATTTCCACGCACAAGAAGCCTGGGGAAACTTAAAAAAAGTTAATGGCCAAATTGGTCAAATACAATCTCGTCTTTCTACAGGTAAACGAATTAATTCTGCTGAAGATGATACTTCTGGTTATGCTTTATCTAAACACTTAGAGAGTAGAACAAGAGGCTTAAGTCAGGCTTTAGATAACGTAGGTACTGCAAAAAATGTACTAAATGTTACTGAAGGTGGGTATCAGTCTCAGATGTCTATTTTACAGAATGTGAAAGAAAAGCTGACTCAAGCTGCTGATGGCTCTTGGAGTGCTTCTCAAAGAGGCGCGATTGGTGATCAGATAAACTCATTATTATCAGAATTTGACGAAATTAATGGTGATACATTATTTAATGATCAGGCATTAATGGGTGGCGGTAGAGCTAGAAATAGCGATGATGATGATTGGGTTGTTAGTGCTAATGGTTCATATACATTTCAAGTTGGTGAGCAAAATGGAGATACTTTAGCAGTATCTTTTGATAATTCTTACAGAAGAGATGTTGGTGAAGCAGCTACAGGCGAGACAGCAGATTTAGATAGTATAGTAAGTGCAGCATCTACTGCATCAGCTTCTGATGTAAGTACAGCATGGGCTGCTTTAGATCAAACTGAAGCTGCTGCCGGTATATCAGTAGTTGACCAGGCGATCAAGAACTTGTCAAAATCAATTCAAAGTGTTGGTGATTCAAATGTAAGATTATCTTCAAAAGAAGAGTCTCTTTCATTAGCAATTTCTAATACAGAAGCTACACGTAGCCGAATTGAAGATGCTGATTTTGCTAAAGAGCAAATGAGTATGATGAAATTACAGATATTACAACAGACATCTGTATCTTCATTTTCACAAGCTAATTCAGCTCCTCAAATGGTTTTAGGATTATTCAGATAATTCGTGCCTGATAATAACCAAAGGTTAATGGGGGGTATATAATAGTATCCCCCTTAACTTGATAAAACTACAAATAGGAAAATTATTTCCTACCTAAATTTACCTACTTTTTTACTCTAATATTACTCTATAGACAGTAGCTTATAATTTTATATTATTTTATATTATTTTATCATTTAAAAAAATAATATTAGAAATTAAAATTCCGATAATTCTAGTGTAGGATTATTTTGAATTAAAAAAATAATCAAATAACAAGGATGTTTTAAAAATAAATAGGAGTAACCTATGTTTGGTAATCTTACTAGAGTAGGTTCTAATTATCACGCAGAGGAGGCATGGAACAACCTAAAAGCCTTAAACGGTAAAATAGGTCAGGTACAGTCTAGACTTTCTACTGGTAAAAGAATCAACTCCGCAGAAGATGATACATCTGGTTATGCTTTAGCTAAGAATCTTGAAGGTAGAACTAGAGGTTTAAGTCAAGCTTTAGATAATGTTGGTACAGCAAAAAATGTTCTTAATATAGCTGAGGGTGGTTTCCAATCTCAGATGAGTCTACTTCAAACAATGAAAGAAAAAGCAACTCAAGCTGCTGATGGTTCATGGAGTGGAGATCAGAGACAGGCTATTCATGATCAATTTGCTGCATTAAGAACTGAATTTGATAAGATTTCAGAGGATACATTGTTTAATAGTTCAAGTTCATTATTCTCTAGTACTGCATTGGAGTTTCAAGTTGGAGCAGGAGCTTCAGATCAATTATCAATTGTTATTGGAACTTCAGTAGCTACATCAGTCGGTGAAGGTAGTACAGATATATCAACTTTATCTTTATCTGCTGCTGGTGATGCTCAGACAGCGATTGGTACATTAGATACAGCTATTGGATCACTAGCAAAGTCAGTACAAAATATTGGTGATTATAATGCAAGACTATCTTCAAAAGAAGAGTCTCTTTCATTAGCAATCTCTAATACAGAAGCTACACGTAGCCGAATTGAAGATGCTGATTTTGCCAAAGAGCAAATGAGTATGATGAAATTATCCATTTTACAGCAAACTGCAATGGGTTCGTTTGCACAGGCTAATTCATCATCACAGATGGTTCTTTCATTATTTCAATAATATTAATTAATATTGAAATATGTAATTATTAGTTCGGAGTAGGATTTTTTTTCCTACTCCTGCTAATTTTTGCTTATATAAAATAATATAAAAAAAAGTAATAATAAGGTATATATATATAAATTATTAAAGGTAAGTAAGTATTATCCGATTATATTAATAATTATGGTATGAAATTTGTTTATAATTAATTTGATTATTAATGGAAAGGAAGATATGAATAATACGATGAATCCATATTTAAAACAAAAAATAATGTCAGCTAGCCCTGAGCAGCTTATTTGCTATATCTATGATGCCAGTATAACGGCATGTAAGAAAAAAGATACAAATAAAGCAGGTCAGGCTATCAGAGAACTTATAAATGCTCTGAATTTTGATTATAAAGAAATGGCTTTACCTCTTTTTGATTTATATAAATACTGTTTAAATAATATTAACTCAAATAATTTTGAACAAGCTATTGAAATATTAGAAGGATTAAGAGATGCTTGGTATGAAGCTCATTTAAACATAAAAAAGTCAGAAAGTCAAGCAGGGTAAATTTATGGCTTACGATATTGGATCAATGTTTTCAAGTTCAAATAGTGTTGAAAATTTGGTATATCAATATATGCGATTTGAGCAGGGACCAAGAAATAGGATTTTAGATAAACAGAGTCAATTAAATTCAAGAAAAAGTATTTTATCTAAATTAGATTCAAAACTATCTACTTTATATTCATCTACAGATAGATTAACTGATTCAGTCATAAATTATTTTGATGTGAATAAAGCAACATCTAGTAATGAGGATTATCTAAAAGTAAATGCAGGTTCTAATGCGACTTCAGGTATTTTTTCTGTAAATATAGATAGATTAGCAACATCAGATACTCGTGTATCTCGACAATATACATCATCTAGTACAGAGTTTTCCTCAATAACCACAGATCAAGTTTTTACTGTTAGTTTGGCTCATCCCACTGATGAAGATGAGGATAATAGAGTATCTATATCTGTTACAATAGCTTCAGATACATTCCAAAATTCAACAGAAGAAGTTTTAGAAGAAGTTATGAATCAACTTAATACAGCAATTAGTACAGCTGTTGTGAATGAAGAATTAGAGTCGGAAGAAAAAATTTCAGCTTCTGTAGTATCTGAATCTGAAGGTAAGTCAAGATTAGTATTAAGAAGTAATAAAACTGGATTTTCAAATAGAATGATTTTTTCAGATAGTAGTGATGGATTATTAACTGCATTAGGTATTCTTAGTTCAGATGGAGCATATGATCCTGAGAATAACCATGATTATGGATATATGACAGAAATTGGTACTAATGATACTAATAGTGGTTTAAATGCAATAATACAAGTTGATGGTTTGACTTATTATCGAGATGAAAATAGTATAACGGATGCAATAAATGGTCTCACTATTGATTTAATTTCGACGACTAATTCTACACAAACAATTACAGTAGAGAATGATAATGAAGTAGTTAAAAATGAAATCCAAAGTTTTATGGATTCTTACAATGAAGCAATTAATTATTTAAAAGAAAAATCTCAAATAAATCCTGATACACTCGTACGTGGAGAACTATCTAGTGATTATTCATATAAAGCATTATATTCGGATTTATTAAGTTTACCATTGAGTAGTATTAGTTCACCTTCATCTGCTGGATACGCTACCTTGTATAGTATAGGTATAGGTTTTAGTGACAATGGTAATATGATTTTTACGGATCAAGATAAGTTTAACGAAGCATTAAGTATAGGCACAGAATTGGTTTCTGATATATTTAATGCTCCAGATGGTATTGCAAATTTAATTAATGATAAGGTTGAGAATTATACAGAAACAGGTGGAGTTATATCTTCATCTAAAAGCACAATAGATAGTAATTTATTATATTTAACAAGAAGCCTAAGACGTGTTGAAGATCAACTTGCAGCAAAAGAAAAGAGATATAGAGATGAATTTGCTAGATTACAGCAAACGATGTCTTCATTAAATGATCAAATGGGGTCATTATCAATGTTTTCAGGTGGATATGGAGGTTATTAGTAATGGAATTAAATATTAATTCAATAAATTCTCAAATAGGAAATAATTCAAAAGTACAAGAGAATTCTTCTATTGAGAATCAAAAAGAGATTACGAAATTAGATAATATTGATTATTCTAAAAATAAAGTAAATAAAAATGAAGATTTATCAGAAATTATTAAAAAAGAAGACTATAATAGTACAATTGATTCTGTAAATCAATATGTTGAAATGTTTAATAGTAAAGTAAGTTTTTCAATTGATGATAAATCTCGTGAAATTATTCATGTTTATGATAATGAAACCGGTGATTTAATTAGACAGATTCCTCCAAAAGAAATGATTGAATTAGTTGATAAATTAGAAGAAATAGCTGGGATTATTTTTAATAATAAAGTTTAATTTATCAAATGGCTTATACTATAGAGAATATAACGGAATTAATTGAATCTGAATCAATATTTTTTAAAGAGATTTTAAGTGAGTATCAATTTTATTTACAAGTTGGGAATAAACCTGATGGGGATTGGTTTAATAGATTATTAATTAGAAGGCAAGTGCATATAAAAAAAATAGAATTTATTTTTAATAATAAAAAATATTTAAATATTTTTAAAAATGAAATTCCAAGAAAAGTTAAGAAAAACTTTCAAAAGATAATTGCAGATATTCTAATTTTAGACTCCCAAATGAAACAAATTTTAAATGATTTACAAAATAAAAAATCTGAACAATTGGTGAAAATAAAAAAAATTAATAAATTAATAGTAAAGAATACCGAAAATATTAGTGAAGCAAAGGTTGTAAATATAGCTGTTAAATAAAAAATTATGGTAAAAATAACTCAAAATAGTAATTTGGCAAGAGAATCACAACAGATTAAAAATAAATCTGTTGATAAAAAAGAATCTCTATCTCAAAAAGAGAATGTTAAATCTTCTACTCCTGGAAAAAATATATTATCAGATTCTGTTGTAATTTCATCTAAAGGAAATGAAACAACAGATACAGTTGAAAATATTGATAAATATACTGGATTACTAAAGAAATATGAAGAAAATCAACTTCGAAATTTAAAAGATTTTTCTGAAAAAAGTAACTCAGGACACTATAATAAGGAAGAAGTTATATCTGAAACTTCCGAAAATATTGTAAATCATCCTGGGTTTTTTAAATCTTCAGGAATTTCACCAAAAAATTCAATTCAGGACAATTTAGCAAGGGTTCAACAAAATATAGAATCAGGTAAATATAACTCTGATAAAATTATTGAAGATGTAGCAGATAAATTGATCTCTTCAGTAATATCCCCTTTAGAACGATAACTCGTTCAACCATTAGTTATTAATAAAATTATTTATAAATTAATCCTTAGATTTTTAATACAATTATGGATTATATATTTTAAAAAAAATAAAATTGAATATGGATAATGAATTTAAAGAATTAACAAAATCAAATTTACCTTCAGAATCAATTAATTCAGGAAAATTAATTAAAGGTACAAAAGTTAAATTAGTTAATTCAGCACGAAAAATATCTAATACTAGTACTAAAGTTGATGTTACTCATGAACCTATAGATAGTTCTAATGAGAAAATAAAAAATCAATTTACAGTTGAGCCTAAATACAATGAAGATATAATCGAAGAATTATGTATCAGTTGTTCATGTGGCAATCATACAAGAATAGTATTTAATAATGAGGAAAATTTTACAGATACTAAAAATTTAGATGATGAGTCTATTTCTGAAAATTAAATGAACTCACATCAGTCATCAATATTATTAATTGAGGATAATCCAGCTTATATTCATGTATTAACATATGAATTAAAAAAAATGGGATGGAATGTAGACTCTGTGAATACATTAAAAAAAGCTCGTGATTATTTATCACAACATCAGCCAGAAATAATAGTATCAGACGTTTTTTTACAAGAGAGGTCTATTTTAGATTTTTCATCTGAATTAATTGAAATAGCACAAAAATCACTTGTTATTTTAATAACTGGCTTTCCTAATTTAATACAAGCTATTAACTCATTTGGAGGAAATGTTTATGATTATCTTTTGAAGCCATTTAAAGTTGAACAACTGATATTAGTAATCGAAAGGGCAAGAACAACATTCTTACTAAAAAAAGAAATTGAAGTATTAAGAAATGAAAATATTCAATTTAGGGAAGTTATTTTAGAAAAAGGATTTAATCCTGATGAATATATCACAAATGATAAGGATTTAATTTCTAGTAATTATAAATCTCCAAACGAAATGTACGCTAAGCAAGTTCGTAAATTACGTGTACCAATAGTTAAAAAAACAATCAAAAATAAAGATTAAATTCATTGGATAAAGAATCTAAAGAAATAGATAGTTTAGTTTCTCAATTTGCATCATCGGCTAATACCCTTCAACAAGCTTACGTATCTTTAGAAAATGAGTTATTAGATTCTTTTCAGCCAGAAACAACAGAAGTCAATACAAAAGAAGCAGATATTTCTAGTTCAAGTATTTGGGAGTTTCGTAAAAATTTAATTCATGTTTTAGATATGATGGAGCAACCTGTAATTATTTTCAATGAATCTATGGAAATCATTACACAAAATAACCCGGCTAAGTTAATTTATCAATTACCTGAAAATGAAATAAAAGCTAAGTTAATTTTTACTAAAAATTCAGTTGGAATTTTAAGAGATTTTTTGAATTCTGGTACTGAATCAAGAATTCAATTATTAAATATAAAAACACCTGTTTCAGATAATGTTAAATTTGAATTAAGAAGGCATATTGATAATTTTACAAAAGGTGCATTAGTTTCTGTTGCATGTATTGATGATCGATTATTACAATCACGTCAAGTTCAAGGTAAATTACAAATGCAAAATATGATTGCAAATCTTGCACATAATATTAGGACACCTATGAGTGCAATTGTAGGTTATGCTCAGTTACTTCAAAGAGATTTAGGTGAAAATCAAAAATATATTAATAAAATCAATTTTATATTTGAAGGTGTTCAAAGAATTGAAAGAGTAATTTCTAGTTTAATAAATTATGCAAATGAACCTGAAATCACAGCCGAAAGAAGTTATTCTATTCTTAAATATATTAAACAAAAAAAAATGATTTGGACTCAGGAATTAGGTAGAGAAATAAATTTAAAATTTGAATCAGATATCTCAATAGATATTGAAACAACCTTAAACAAGAAGGGTTTAGACTCAATACTTCATAATTTGATTTTAAATTCGAGTGAAGCAATAGATGGTGATATTATAAATATTTCTATGGACATCAAAAATGAAAATAATAAATTATTTATTTTATTTAATGATTTTGGTGAAGGGATGTCTGTTCAAAATTTAGAAAAGTGTATGGAACCATTTTTCACAACACGTATTAATGGACTTGGTTTAGGGTTAAGTATTGTTGAAAATTTAGTATTAATTATGAATGGTTCAATTAATATTAAGTCAAGCTTAGGAGTAGGTACTCAAATAGAATTAATTTTTCCTCATGAAAAAAATACTTAATTTGGAAATCAGATGGACTATAAACTATTAATTGTAGATGATGATTATGCAATAAGATCTTTTTTAGAAGAAGCACTGAAGGATGCTGGCTATAATGTTTCCAAGGCTGATAATGGTGCAGCAGCTTTAAAAATATTAGAAAATGAAAAAATTGATTTAATTATTAGTGATTTAAAAATGCCTGAAGTTGATGGGCTTCAATTATTATCAGTAGTAAAAGAAAAATATCAAGATACCGGATTATTACTAATGTCTGCATATGGAACTGTAGAAGATGCAGTACAGGCTATGAAAATTGGAGCGTTTGACTTTGTTACTAAACCTTTCTCAATAACAGAAATTGAAACAAGAGTTCAACGTTTTTTTGAATTTCAAGATTTAAAAATAGAAAATATTCAATTAAAGAAAAAAATATCTACGGAAGAAAAATATATATCTTTAGTTGGTAACTCCGATAAAATGAAGGAAGTTTATTCTCGAATAGAAATGGTTTCTAAGAGTGATGTATCAGTGCTTGTAGTTGGAGAAAGTGGAACAGGTAAAGAATTAGTATCACGAGAAATTCATAAAAATTCAATAAGAAATAATAATCCTTACCTACAGATAAATTGCGCTGCTATCCCAGAAAATTTAGTAGAAAGTTCATTGTTTGGATATGAAAAGGGTTCATTTACGGGTGCTTTAAAGACTACTAATGGAGTTTTTCAAGAGGCAGATAAAGGTTCTTTATTATTAGATGAGGTAACAGAAATCCCTACTAGTATGCAGGCTAAACTACTTCGTGTTTTACAGGAAAAGGCTGTAGCACGAGTTGGTAGTCATGAATACCAAAATATTGATGTTAGAATAATTTCAACTTCAAACAGAAATGTATTAAAAATGGTTGAAGATAAAGATTTTCGAGAAGATTTATTTTATAGACTAAATGTTTTTCCAATTGAAATACCGGCACTAAGGGAAAGAATGGATGATTTACCATTATTAGTTGATCATTTTTTAACTAAATTATCAGACAAATACAATGTTGAGAAAAAAATAATGTCATCTCTTGCATTAGATAAAATGTTTAATCATTCATGGCCTGGTAATGTAAGAGAATTGGTAAATGTAATTGAGAGATCATTTCTTTATGCTGCCGATAATGATAGTATTTTAGACAAACATATTACATTAGAATCAACATCTAAAGTTTCAATGACAATGGAAACAAATTTTAATGGTAATACTTCATTAGAAGAAATCGAAAGAAGAGCTATATTTGCGACATTACGTAAAACTAAGAATAATCGAACTAAAGCATCGAATATTTTGGATATTAGCGTACGTACATTAAGAAATAAGCTTAATCTTTATAAAAATAATGATATCCTTCCTTCAGAATTTATACTTGGTGAAGAGATAATTGATGATTAATATCTTTATTTAGGAACAAAATTCCTCATTATTCTAGGTAATTTTTTCCATATTAGGAAAAATAAGTCCTACTTATTTTATACTTAGTAATAATAAATTGAATATAATAGCTATTATACAGTATTCTAGAATGATTTTTTAATAAATAGGTTATTTATTTTAAAAAAAAATTTAATGGCATAATATTTGACTTTACAATAGTATTATGAAAATATTTAATACATCATATTCAGATTTTTTAAAGCGCTCATTAGATATGCATACTTCACAAAATCAAGCGATTTCAGAAAATATTGAAAATGCAAATACAGTAGATTATGCCAGAATGGATACTGACTTTTCAGAGCTATTACCTGATACTTATCAAAAAAATAAAATTACAACAACAAGTGAAAAGCATATTAATACATTACATTTTTCTGATAAATGGAACGATAAAACGGAAGAAACTGGTATTGATTTAACTAAAGAAATGAGTGAGTTAGCCATTAATCAAATTAATCATGATTTTAATGTGCGAGCGATAAGAAGAATGTATGATGGAATAAGAGCTGCAATCAAAGGCCATTCTAAGTAAGGAGTTATAATGGAATTAAAGGGTATATTATCATCATTTCAAAATTCAGTTCGTGGTATGAGTTCTCAAACTAAAAGACTTGAATTAGTTTCTAATAATATTGCTAATGCTGATAAGGTTGCAAAGCCAGGAGAAGAGGTATTTCAAAAAAAGAAGTTAGTCTCTAGGGAGTTTGAACCATATCAAAGAAAATTAAGAAGTAATATTATTTCAGTGAGAAAGACAAATAGTAAACATATTGAAAAATCACAGCATTTAGAAAATAAAAGACAAGAACATAGCTATACTATAGTTAAAGAAGATAAAGTACAAAATGTTTATGATCCTTCTCATCCATATGCAGATGAAAATGGATATATCCGTAAACCTGATATAAATGTTGTAGAGGAAATGGTTGATTTAATGAGTTTAAGCAGAACCTATGAAGCAAATGTTAAAACTTTTAATTCTGCTAAAGAATTAGCAAAGAAAGCCCTGGAAATTTAATTGGATATAAAATCAACATCAATTACTTTACAAAACTATTTTAATCAACGAGATACTAAAGTTAAAATTGAAAAAGACGTAAATACTGAATATTTTGATGATTCATTAGTTGAAAATATGAATCATTTTAAAATAGAATCACCACTTGCAAAAAAACAAGATCCAGAAATGCTTTCAGAGGCAGAGCAGGAATCACTAAGCTTATTATTTGCAGACAAACCATCTAGTTACCAACAAAGATATCAATTAAGATTACATTCAGATCCAATTGGTACTTTCTTAGATGTGAAAGGATAATTAAATGACAAATCTTGATAATTTAAAAAATATTATACAGCCGAATAAGGTTCAACAGAATCAATTAGAGCAGAAGCCTAAATCAGATTCTAATGAAACTTTTGGTAATATGGTACATGACTATCTATCCAAAGTAAGTGAAGATGGCGCAAATGCAAAAGACGAAACAAAAAAAGTTTTAGCTGATAAGAATGAAAATGTACACGATGCAATGGTAGCCTTAGAAGAGGCGAGTTTGAGCTTTCAAATGATGTTGGAAGTTCGAAATAAAATGCTTGAGTCATATCAAGAATTGAAAAGAACACAGGTTTAATTAAAAGGTTAATGAGAAGAGGTTAACATGAGAGATTTATTTATTAGAATTGGATTATTATTACAAAATTATACTTTAGCCCAAAGGTTTATATTTGTATTCACTGGTATCACTATGCTATCATCCTTAATTGCAATATTATTTTGGGCAAATAGTACAAATTATTTACCACTATATACTGATTTATCACCGACTGAAGCCAATCGAATGATTGAAGAGTTAAATCAAGAAGGAATTCCTTATGAAATTAATTCTACAGGTACAGGTATTTCAGTTCCAGAAGACCAAATTAATTCATTGCGATTAAAGTTTAATCGTGTTGAATATGGTGATCAAATTGATGGATTTAAAGTTTTTGATAAATCTAATATCGGTATGACTACTTTTATGCAAAAAGTAAATTTACAAAGAGCATTAGAGGGTGAATTAACAAAAACAATCAATCAGTTACAGGAAGTGAAACAATCTAGAGTACATCTTGTAATTCCTGAAAAAAGATTATTCGAAGATTCAGATGGTGGTTCTGCATCAATTGTATTATACTTAGAACCAAATTCATATTTATCAAAAAAACAAACACGAGGAATAGCTGTATTAGTTGCAAATAGTGTTGATGGCGTTCAAATGGAAAGTGTAAGTATTATTGACAGTGAAGGTAATGTATTATTTGAAGAAAAAGTTGAAGAAGAAGAAACATTAGCAGGATCAAATGAATGGGATGTTAAGGATAATGTTGAGTCGAAATTAAAAGATAAAGTTCAAACTATTTTAGATCAATTATTAGGTCAAGGAAATTCAAGTGTTCAAGTGGCAGTTGAGATAAATTTTGATCAAACTGAAAGAACATCTGAAATATATGATTCCGAAAATCCATCTATAATTAGTGAAGAGCGTAATTTTGAATCGGGAGTACGTGTAGATTCAACAAGTTATAATAACGAAAATGCAATAACTAACTATGAATTAAATAAAACTATTGAGCATTTTATTTCTGGTGCAGCAAAAATTAAAAGAATAACTGTTGCAGCATTAGTAAATGGTAAATACGAAAATGTTGATAACGAAGGTGAAATAATAAAAAAATATTTACCAAGAAATAATGCTGAAAAAAATGAAATTGCAGCACTAATTAAACAAACAATAGGATTTGACGGATCCAGAGGTGATGAAGTAAAAGTTGCTAATTTAGAATTTGATAGGTCAGAAGTTGAGAAAGCACAGATGTTCTTTGATGAAATTGAAAGAAAAGAATCAATGAATAAGTGGATTTCAAGAATATTAATGATTTTAGCTTTATTAGCTATGATGTTCTTTGTCGTGAATTTGACTCACTCATTACCTGGACCACCAATTGTTGAATTAGAAGAAGCTGAAGCCACATTAGGACTTGAAGCACCTGAAGATATGCTAGCTTTAACTGGAGGTACAATAGAAGATGAAGAGTATAGTGAACTTGAGGATGAATCTTCCATGCCAGATATTCCGAGACCAGAAGATCATATTTCTACGTTATCATTAGAGGCTGAGGCAAGATTAAAAGCTAAGGATATAATGACAGATGACATTAATAATTTTGTTGATGGTCATCCAAATAATGCTGCTAAATTAATTAGAACTTGGTTAGCACAAGATAAATTAAAAAATATTAATAAAGGTAAATAATGCCCATTACTATTCAAGATTTAACATCTGTTGAAAAATCAGCAATTTTATTGATTTCATTAGGTGTTGAACATGCATCAAAAGTTTTCAATAATTTAAGTGAAGATGATGTTGAAAGATTAACTATTGCTATGGCAAAATTAAAGGATATTTCTTCTGAATTAGTCAATGAGGTAATCAAAGAATATTATGATATGATGGTAGCTAGAAATTATGTTGAAGAAGGTGGCATGGCATATGCTTCTAGTGTTCTTGAGGCTGCAATGGGTAAAGAAAATGCTGATTCTTTAATTCGTAAAATTAATGCTTCATCAGAATTAAAGGATATGGCAGGTGGATTTGATTTATTAGAAAAAGTAGAAGAGAATCAATTGATAAACTTTTTGAAAAATGAACATCCTCAAACAGCTGCATTAATTATTGCAAATTTAGAACAAACCCAGGCAGCAAGTATTTTAGAACAATTTGATGATGAACTACAAGGTGAAATAGCTTATAGGCTAGCAATAATGGAAAAGACATCTCCTGAATTGATACAGGATATTGACCAGGTGTTAACTGAGCAATTAGGTGGAATTTTTGGCGGTAGCTTAAGTAAAGCGGGTGGAACTGATTCAGTAGCAAGTATTCTCAATTCAATAGGGAAAAAAGGTACGGAAAAAATTATGGACTTTATAAATGAGAAGAATGCTACACTAGCAAATGAAATTAATGCATTAATGTTTGTATTTGAAGATATATTTAATTTACCACAGGAAACTATAAATATTATTTTTGGAAAAGCAAAGGATGAAAATGAAGAAAAATTTTATATTTCTTGTAAAACTTTAACAAAAGAACAGTTAGATATTGCATTAGATGGATTTACAGGTAAGGGATTAACAATGGCGCAAGATGGGATTGCTGACTTACCACCTATGCCTGCAAAAGATGTTCTTGAAGCACAGAATGAAATTGTTTCAATGGTAAAAGAAATGGAAGAAAGTGGTGAAATTATAATTTTAGCTAGTGGAGAGGAAATGGTTTAATGGAAAAAAATAGTATACACTCATTATCTACAGGTAATCATATCACAAAATTTCATATACCAGAGAATGGTGTAATTATTAATGGCTTGCCTGAAAAAAAAGAAGAGCCAATTTTAACAGAAGTAGAAATTTTAAATTCTAAAATTGAAATGTTAGAATTTGAAATCCAAAAGGCGAGAGAAGAGGCTTATAATGAGGGGTTTAATGCTTCAAAACAAGTAATGGATGAAGAAAATTCTGAAAAGCTTAAAACAGAAATTGGTTTTTTTATTGAGTTAAAAAATAATTTAGAAAATGAGATAAAAGAAACTTTATCTAAAATTTCTCATCCAATTGTAGAATTAAGCAAAGAAATGGCTCAAAAAATTATTGAAAGAGAATTAGATTCGTCTCAAAAGTGGATAGGATTAATTAAATCTAAAATTGAAAAATATTGTCATAAAGAATTAGAAAATACTACTCTAAATATTAAAGTAAATGAACAATGTATAGATATCCTACAAAGTGAAGAAATAAGTTTTGAAAAAGAAATTATTACATTTTCAATTGATAATAATTTAAAACCTGGTGAATGTACCATTGAAAGTGACAATCATATTATTGATGCAAGCTTTCAAAATCAAGTTCAAAATATAATAAATGATATTTTATAATGTCTGTAATTATTGAATCATTAATAAAAAAAACAAATAATATTAAATCAGGTGAAACTATCGCTATTGATGGTAAGGTCTCTCAAGTGGTGGGATTAGTAATTGAAGCGACGGGTCCACAAAATGCTGTTGGTAGTTTGTGTAATATTCATGCTCAACACGGAAAAAAAGTTAGAGCAGAAATCGTTGGCTTTAAAGAAAATAAGATTTTATTGATGCCACTAGATGAAACTATTGGCATAGTCCCTGGAGCAAGAGTTACTTCAAGTCCTCAACAACTTACAATTCCGGTGGGACTAGAATTAAAAGGGCGAGTTTTAGATGGATTGGGAAATCCCATTGATGACTTAGGAAAATTAACTTGTAAAGAAAAATATCCTGTTTTTAATACTCCTCCGAATCCATTAAAAAGAAAAAGGATTAAATCTCAATTGTCTACAGGTATTCGTAGTATTGATGGATTAATCCCAATCGCGAATGGTCAAAGAGTAGGTATTTTTGCAGGTAGTGGTGTCGGTAAAAGCGTTACGATGGGGATGATTGCACGAAATACTTCTGCGGATATAAATGTTATAGCACTTATTGGTGAGAGAGGAAGAGAGGTTAGAGAATTTATTGAAAATGACCTTGGAGAAGAAGGTATGAAAAGGTCAATTTTAGTTGTTGCAACTTCTGACCAAGCACCATACATTCGATTAAAAGCATCTCTCACTGCTACAGCAATTGCAGAATACTTTAGAGATAAGGGTATGAATGTTATGTTGATGATGGACTCACTAACAAGAGTTGCACAGGCTCAACGTGAAGTGGGGCTTGCCGTAGGTGAGGCACCAACTTCTAAGGGATATACTCCATCTGTATTCGCACTTTTACCTCGTCTCTTAGAAAGAGCAGGCACAAATTCAATTGGCACTATTTCAGGATTATATTCTGTTTTAGTAGAAGGCGATGATTTATCAGATCCTGTTGCTGACTCCGCACGATCAATTTTAGACGGACATATTGTTCTTTCAAGGAATCTTGCTAACAAGGGTCATTATCCTTCAATAGATGTATTGAAAAGTGTTAGTCGATTAAAAACTACGATTGCAAAAGGAGAAAAACTTCAGAAAATAAATAAAATTATTGAATTAATATCTGTTTTTAATGATTCTGAAGATTTAATAAATATTGGTGCATATGCAAAAGGAAGTAACCCAAGTATCGATTTAGCTATTAAATTTATGCCTGTTATAAATCAGTTATTACGTCAACAAATTGAAGAGAAAACTGATTTAAATGAAACATTAGATGTCCTTTCAGCAATATTTGAAAAAATTAATTCTACAAAATAGTTTAATTTTTTTTACCCTTAAAATATTCCTAAATTTTCTTACTAATTTAGGACACAATGAAATATTTATTTATAACTATCAAAATTCTATTTTTAATTTCTTGTAGAGCTTATGAAGCAATTGATATCACTAAGCCATCTGCTTATATAAACTCGCCACAGGATGGTGATTTAGTTTCAGATACACTATTTATTTCTGCAATCGGTTCAGATGATACTGGAATTGATTATATCGAACTATGGATTAACCAAGAAAAAACTGAATTAAAAGATTATGATCCACCTTATGAATTTATTGTAGATACTAGAAGTTTGACTGATATTGAAGAAGGTGAGTCTATCGAACTTTCTGTAAAAGCATTTGACAATAGTGAAAATGAATCATCTTTAAGTTCATCAGTAGAAGTTTTTTTAGATAATTATCCTCCTGAAAAAGTGATTTTAAATCCAATAATTGAAGAAAATGGAATATTACAATTTAAATGGGAAAAATGTACTGATTTAGATTTTTATGCTTATGTAATTACTGTAAATAATTCCCCATTTACTCTTATTGATACAATTCGTTTAGCAAACTTTAATGAAATAAATATTGAATATAATTTTCAGGATACTGAGTTTTTTGGAATAAGAGTCCTAGATAATGGATTTAAATTTACAGAAAGTAATCTCGTTCAGCCGATTAGTTTTGATTTTATTAATGTTACAGGAAATTATTTTTATTATGGAGAAAATAACGAAAATGTTTTTGTTGACGATTTTCAATTAATGGTTTCTGAAGTTAGCAATATGCAATACAGATCATATTTAAGTGTAGCTAAAGAATTAAATGAAATAGACGTTAATAATATTGGCCCATGGGTTTTGGATAATGATGGTAATATTTTATATGATTTAGAAAATGGAGTTATTAATTGGAATGGAACCAATTTTGAAATAGATGGTACACAAAATCCATATTTATCTGATTATCCAGTAACTCATGTAAGTTATTACGGCGCAAAGCATTTTGCTAGTTTTTTTGATTTTGAATTACCTTCAGAAGTAATGTGGGAAAAAGCAGCGGCTGGAACTGGACTATTTGATTATCCATGGGGTTTTGAGTTTGATGATGGTAATAATCCAATTAATGAAATAAAATCTTCATACGCAAATTATTTTGAAAATGAGGATTTAGATGGTTTATTTGAACCTTATGAACCTGGAGGAGAAATTAATACTAATATTAGTGATCCGGGGCTTGCACCGGTTAGGTATTTAGTAGGAGAAGTAGACGAGTTTTGGTTTTTTAATGTATGTCCAAATGAATGTCGAGGCTTTAATCATATGGCTGGTAATGTTTGGGAGTGGGTTAATAATGAATTTGGTTATTCAGGTAATCAAATAGCAAAAGGTGGTTCGTGGAGAAGTTCAAAACAAGATTTAAGAGTTTGGTCTAAAAAATATTTAGATGCACACTCAACTGGAGACCATGTTGGTTTTAGATGTTCATATTAATTTATTTTAAATAAATTAGTTTCTGTACGCTATTAAATCTTTCAGTACTTAATTCAGCAAAGTAAATCCCTGAGGGGTGTTTGCTTGCATTCCAAGTATAATGATATGAACCTATATTTAATATATCATATTCTAAAATTTCTATTAATTTTCCATTAATATTATAAATTTGTAATTTTGTTAAGCTTTTCTCGTTTAAGTTGAACTTTAATTGAGTCTTAGGATTAAATGGATTTGGGAATGCTAAATTAAATACAAAGGAAGATACATAACTTCCTTCATCTTTACTTTTAAAAAACATATTCTCTATTATTTCAAAGGAATTATTTTTCCAACCACTTATTTCAAATTTACTTTCTAATTTGTATAACTCTCCTGTTTCTATATCAAAATATTCAAATACAGGAATTTGACCAGTTTCAATATAAAGAGCTGTAGATTCAGTATAATCTTTTCCCATTACAGGTATATCTGTATATTTTCCATTCCATTTTCTATTGCCGATTATTTGATTATTATATTTAGCTAAAATTATACCATTTTCAGAAATATTATTTTCGAAGTTGATATTTTTTATTAAATAAAAGCTCTGATTTATTGATTGTTTATAATCAAATTCAGGTATAAAATTATTCTCTTTTTCATAAGTATAATTAATTTCAGGTTTTAATTGAAGTTGAATATTATCATCTCCCCATGCAAAGTGGTAGAGACTATCATCTGGTAAAAAGTTTAAGTTTAACCAATATCCGAGTCCTTTTGTGAGTGTATTAAGGTTTCCTGTCCAGGTATCATATTCTCCATCATTATCCTCATCTATATGAAACAATCCAACACCTTGACCAATGATGAAAGTTGTAACCTCTTTGATATAGTTTGGGATTGCTTCTAAAGTTTCTTGACCATCTTCACCAATATAGGATATTAAATTATTACCCCATTCAACTTCGTAAATATAATTATCTGGAGTTGGGATTGCATTTTCAATAATTAAGTCAAAATATACATCTTCGGTAACATTTATCCAATATCCCTTATCAGGTTCAACCATTGTCAAATTTCCATTCCATTGGTCTAAAATTCCATCATTGTTAGTGTCTGTATGGAATGAACCAATTCCTTGTCCTATCACAAAATGAATATCATTATGTTGTTCACCAATGACGTCTTCAATTGAGTTATTATTTGGTAAACCAATGAAGCTAATTAAATTATTTCCACTTTCTAATGGTAATTCTAAATTAATTGTTTCTTGTTCAATTACAGTATTGAATTCTAATCTTGTTAGACATTCATCATCTAAAGAAAATTGATTTTTATAACATTGATAATATCGTTCATAAGGAATAGCACCTAGTACTCTTCCAATATCATCCATTGTACCTAATTGAATATACTCACCTGAAAATATATTTGAAGTTGAATCTAAAGTAATCCAAGTATCATCAATTAATTCAACAATTAATAATCCAGTTAATGCTTCAGCGTTACCTCCTACATAATTCCAACGAATATGTAGAGATTCAATCCCATTGATGTAGTAGGCTGTTAAATTTTCAAGTCCTTCACCATAAACATCACATCCTAAATTTAATCCATCGCATTCTAAGCAATTATCAATATCATTTGATTGACAATGAATTTCATCATTTAAATCTATGTTATTATTAACGTAGTTTCCAGATAATTGTGGGAAATGTTCAATATTATATTGTAGTTCCTCATTATATGTTGAGCAAAATAACATGGGATTACCAGTGCCAAGACCATCCTCATCTCCATCAAAATAATATGTTTGTGGACCATTTTCAAAACATCCACACCCAATATCATTATCAAATCCATTACAGATATTACATTCATCAATATAATTTTCAACACAATAAATATTATCATTGATATCATTATTGTTAGTTACCATGCCATCAATTATTTGATCAAAACATAGAATTAGTTCATCACCACTTCCTAAACCATCACCATCATTATCATAATAGAGTATATGAGAACCATCACCATCACAAATATCGCAATCATCAATTAAATTACTCTCACAATAAATATCATCATTACTATCTAAATTATTATCTACATATCCCTCTGGTAAAAATTCTTCACAATATAAATATAAACTTCCACTTCCTAGGCCATCGCCATCGTTATCAACATAAAATTCACCTGGCCCATCCTCTAAGCATTGTCCAATTCGTATCACCATCCTACTTTGGTATCCATCATTATATATTGGAATAATATAGTTTCTATTTATTTGAATAAAGTTTGTTTCTCTCATATTATATATTTGATCATAGTCTGTAAAATCATCATTATATAAATAGAGAAAAATATCATATCCATCAGGTAATGAAACTATTGGCCATGAAATACGATAATAGACATAATTTGGAACATCTGCAATTTGAGTATGAATTTCCCACTCCATAATATTTGTAGCATTAGGATATGTTCTAATATCTGAATCAAATTGGAGCCATTCGCATGTTACATTATTAATATCGGTTGTACCCCACCATTCGGGATGATAAAAGTAAGAGTCAACATAAGGTGCCATACTTGAAAGTGGAGGTAAATTAATTTCGTCTTCACCATAGCGAAATCCAGAAGAAGCTGAATCACTTAGACCAATATTAATAGTATCTGATAGTGCGTTACAAATTCCAATAGGTCCAGTCTGGTCATAAATACCACCATATGTTCCACCACATTCGGTATTAAACCAGTTACAATTTAACTGGTTACAAGACCATTCATTAAGAGCATTACAAGAATAGCCATTATCATCAAGACATTCAAAATTTTGAGGGTACCAACCTAAATCACGGATAGCAATTGGAAGTTCCCAAGTATCTAATTCAGTTTGTCCGAAACTAAGTGTTATAACCAATATATGAAATATATTTTTCATTATTTGCTTTAAATATTCAAATTTTAATATAATTTTTAAACAAAATTACAAATTAATTGTATTTAAAAAAGTGAGATTAATCAATTCAATATTGATTAATTGAGATAATAAATTTGTACGAAAAACCGGCTCCATTTCTGGGTAAGAATCTAATTCAGTTAACGGAAGACTTACTTCCGTTAACTGATATGGGTAATTTTTACCGTAAAGAGATTACAAAAAAAAAATCTCGAAAATTCACACCCATTTATTAGATTATCCGCATCTCTAATCTAGAGTTTTTTATTATTAATTGAAAACTAAATTATTTAGACATTTTAATAAAATCTGATTCAGATATTATTGAAATACCAATCTTTTTAGCTTTTTTTAATTTTGAACCTGCTTTTTCCCCAAAAATTAAAAAATCTGTTTTTTTACTTATTGAAGATGTTACTTTTCCACCATTTTTTTCTACAATATTTTTTGCATCTGAGCGTTTAAGTCGAGATAACGAACCCGTAAATACAAATGTTAGGTTTGTAAACTTCTCTGATGATAGTGATTTTATTTGTTTAAATTTAATTCCCAGCAATATACTTTTTTTAATTAATGTTTGGTTTTCTTTTGAACTGAAATATTTAAATAATGATTCAGCCATTACATCACCAATTTCATGAATATTTACAAAGTCGTTATATTGAGCCTGAAATAAATTATCTATGGATTGAAATTTTTCTTCTAATAATTTAGATGCATGTTCGCCAACATTCCTAATTCCTAATCCATGAATAAAACGACTGAGATTTGTATTTTTTGCCAATTGAATAGATCTGATAATATTTAGTGCTGATTTTTTACCTTGACGCTCTAACTTCTGAATGTCTTCTAACTTTAATTTAAAAATATCAGAAAAATCTTGTATCAAGTTTTCATCAACTAATTGATTTACTAATTTTTTACCAAAGCCATCAATATTCATACAAGGTTTAGCAACAAAATGTTTTAATCTACCTTTGATTTGAGCAGGACAATAAAAGTTTTGACAGCGTGAGACGGCCTCATCATCAGGTTTTAAAACAATAGAATTACATTCAGGGCATGAATTGGGTAAATTATATTTCTTTGTATCTTTATTTCTTTTTTCTAATATTACTTTTACAACTTCGGGAATAACATCTCCTGCTCTCTGAATAATTACAGTATCACCAATACGGATATCTTTTTTATCAATTTCATCTTGATTATGCAAAGTTGCATTACTTACCAAAACTCCACCAATATTCACTGGTTTTAGTTTTGCTACAGGGGTAACTGCACCTGTACGACCAACACTGGGAAAAATATTATTAATAATAGTCGTAGCTTGTCTGGATTTAAATTTTCCTGCAATTGCCCAACGAGGATTTTTTGAACGATTTCCTAATTTATTTTGATGTATGATAGAGTTAACTTTAAATACTACACCATCAATATCATAGTCTAAATCATCTCTTAAATTTTCAATTTTATTTTTATATTGGATTAAAAACTCTGAATTAATTCCTGTTTTTATTAAGTTATTAACTGGAAATCCCCATTTTGGTAGTTGTTTAAGAAAATCAGAGTGTCTTTCGAATTGAGTTTGACTTATTAATCCAAGTGCATAACAATTAATTTTCAAAGGACGTTGTGCTGTAATTTTAGAATCCAATTGACGAAGACTGCCAGCAGCACAATTTCGTGGATTTGCAAATGGTTGCTTTCCCAAATTTAATTGAGACTGATTTAATTTTTCAAAGTCCTTGTGATTTATGAAAACCTCACCCCGAATTTCAAGCTTTGAAGGTGGATTTTCATCATTTAATTTGAGTGGTATAGATTTTATTGATTTTAAATTTTGAGTAATATCTTCACCAATATAGCCATTTCCACGGGTAGAACCATGATTAAAAATACCATTTTCATAGACAAGTTCTACAGCTAAACCATCTAACTTTGGTTCGCAGGTATATTCAATTTCATTTTCTGTATTGAGGATTTTTTTTACTTGCTTATCAAAATCAAATATTTCATCATCATTCATTGCATTTGCTAAGGATAGCATAGGTAAAGAATGTTCAATCGTATTGAATTCTGATAAAGGAGTTGAGCCAACTCTTTGCGTAGGTGAATCTAAAGTGATTAATTCTGGATTATTTTTTTCTATTTGAATTAGCTCATTTAATAACTGATCATATTCACTATCAGAAATTATTGGATTATCATGGACATAGTATTGAATATTATGAATATTTATTTCATTTCTTAATTCCTGAGCTCTTTTTTTTAAAACCAATTATCTATTTAATTCCTCATCTAAAATCATAGGCATATTAAAGTATTCTTCTCCGGTAAATTTAAATTCTTTATGAATATAATTTCCATAAGTGTCAATTGTATATTGTTTTTTAAACCAATTTTTTTTCTGAACAATATCATTTAATGCAGTAGAGAAGTAGTCTAAATCTTCTCGTGTATTGTAAAGTCCTAAACTTACTCTGACCATACCCATCCATGGTTCAATATGCCAGGGATTATCTATATGCTTTATTTTCTTGATTTGGTCAGAATGAGTTTGTTGAAGCATTTGTTCAACATAAGGGTGGGCGCAGAAACATTCATTTCTTACTGCAATATTATAGTAGTCATTTAAAATTGCTGCAACAAGACCGTGATCCATACCAATAATATTAAATGAAATTGAAGCCGCTCTTGGACAATTTACGGTATCAGTATCACCATAAATCACTACACTTGAAATACTAGTCATTTTTACAAGTAATTCATTTGTCATCATCAAATCTTTTTTCAATATATAATCCATTCCAATTCTATCGAGAACTTCAAGAGAAGCACCAAGAATAATTGAACCTAAAATATTTGGTGTTCCTGCTTCTTCTCTATCAGGAAACGTAGATTTTACAACGTAAGAATTTTCATAAACACGATCAACCATTCCCCCGCCAACTTCTTCTGGTTCAGTATTTGATAATATTGATTTTCTAGCAATAACTGTACCCGGAGAGCCTGGAGCATAGGTCTTATGTCCAGAGAAAATAAGTGAATCAATCTCTTTTGTTAAGTCTTTAAATCCACTCATTTTTATTGGAGCATGAGCAGCCATTTGAGCCGCATCTACAATAATATTTGTACCATAATCATGAGCTAATGATGCAATTTGATTTACAGGATTTAAAATTCCAGTTACATTACTAATTCCGGTAATTGACACATAACTAATTTTATCTTTATATTGTTTTAAATATTTTTCAAGTAACTCAATATTTACGCAGCCTAAATTAGACTCATAGGTGTCTAAAGGAATATGGATTACCTGCCCACCATGTTTTCGATGTGGTAGGTCATTTGAATGGTGTTCCATTATAGATATTAATACAATATTACTACTAGGTCTTACTTGGCTGAAAACTCTAGCCATTCTATTTATTCCTGAAGTAACTCCACTTCCAGTAAAAAAACATGTAAATTCATTAGGATCAGCTTTTACAAAATGTAAAACTTTTTTATGAACCCAATTGTAGGCTTCTGTACAAATTTTAGCACCAAAATGCATTTCAGAATGTGTATTTGAATAATTTTCTAAAAATCTTTCAGCGGTCCTAAAAGCAGGTCCCATCATTAAAGTTGAAGCAGTTGAATCTAAGTATACACGGCGAGTTTTGTTCCCATCTGCAATAATATATTTTTTATTGAGGCCAATAAAATCATTTTTTACTTTTTTATATAATTCTTCACCTAATAATAGAGGTGTCAACGTTTCAATCATTTAAATTATCCTTTTAATACAAATACAGTCTCTAAATTTAAATTATTTACAAGTATTATTTATATAGTTGAACAAATATTTTTGTAACTGATTAGTTAATTTAAAATCTGAAGTCCAGCCTTTCCAGAAACATGGTAACAATCCGATACCTGTAGATGAGATAAATGCTTCATCCATAAACTGAATTTCATTCTTATGAATATTAGATTCGACTACCTCTAAACCTATCTTGGTTCCAATTTTCATAATAGTACTCCGCATAACTCCTGGTAATATTCCTAACTTTTCTGAAGGTGTTAAAAGAGTATTTTCTTTTATATAAAAAATATTTCTGAGAGCACATTCTGTTATTAGTCCATTATTATTAATAAATACTGGCTCAAATGCGTTTAATTTTTCAGCATCCTTTTTTGCAAGCATATTTCCAATATAATTCATTGATTTTATTGCAGGTTTATATCGTATTATGGGATAATTATCTTCCTTGAAATAGATAACTTTTACAGGTAAATCACTTATCGGTGAAATAGGTCTTATTGAGGCATAAATACAAATTGGACCAGAATAATTCCATGGTTTACCTTCCAATTCACCTCTTGTAATCATTAAACGAATCAATCCATTTGAAAATTCATTTTTTTTTATAATTTTATTTAATATGGCTTCTAATTGTTCATCCTTAATATGACTTTTAATCTTAATTATTTTTAACCCATTTTTTAATCTGGAAAAATGTTTATTTATTAAAAATAATTTTTTATTTTGGAAACGGATTGTTTCAAAAAGTCCATCACCAAATAAAAATCCTGCGTCATTTATAGAAATTTTTGAATTAGATTTTTTTAACCATTTTCCATTTATATAGTATGTAGGATTTAACATTTTTTCATAATACAAATTCTAAAATTTTTGCTTTTATTTTTGTTTCTTGCCATTCTTCTTCAGAGTTTGAATCCCAAACAATACCACCTCCTACAGGGTATTCTACAATATTATTTTCTATTGTCATTGTTCTAATTGCTATATTAAAATCAATATCACCGTTTGGCTTTATATAACCCATTGATCCTGTATAAATTCCACGACTATAACTTTCAATTTCATCAATAATTTCCATAGCTTTTTCTTTTGGCGTACCTGTTATAGAACCTCCAGGAAACATTGCTTTTATAATATCAATAAAATTAGTATTCTGCTTCAATTTACCATAAACTTCTGTAACCATATGATGAATTGTCTCATATGTTTGAATACCATAAAGATTATTAATATTTATTGTACCAAATTCACAGATTTTTCCAAGATCATTACGAAGTAAGTCTACAATCATTAAATGTTCAGCTTTATCCTTTTCGCTTTTAGATAAATCTTTAATGTTTTGTAATCTTTCGAGTTCATTGGAACCTTCTGGTCGAGTCCCTTTCATTGGGTATGTTGAAATTTTATTATCTTTTGTTTTTATAAACTCTTCTGGAGATAAAGATAAAAATTGATTTTTACCAATATTTAAATAGAATCCTCTTCTTGGTTTTATTTTCCAACTCAATTGATGATATAAATCAAAAGGTTTTCCTTTTAGTTTATACTTTAATGGGTAAGTCTTATTAATTTGATAAACATCACCATATTCTAAATGATATTTAATTTTATTTATAGAATCAAAGTATTTTTTTTTTGAAATTATACTAGAACAATTACTTAATGATATTGATTCTAAAGGTTCAATGAGGGAAAAACTATCAAGAATTTTGATAATAGATGGCTTCCCAAACCAAAAATCAGGAACATCTTTAGTACTATTTTTAAAATTTATATTTGGGAAAAGTATATTTTTAAAGTCATATCCAATAAATCCAATAGCAGATATTTCATTAGTTGATTTCGACCAATCATTTATAGTCATTTGTAAAAATTCTAATGGATTGCAAGAAATATTTTTTTTATTTAAAAGTATTTTTCCATTCTTACACTCAATGACATTCTCAAATCCCCAAATTCCTGCGATTAATCCATCATTACCATTAAAATCAATTACTGCGTCAGGAACTCCATATTTTGGAATATATGTATTTAAATTATTCATTAATTGGTGACTTTCTCACTGTTCCAAATGATGTATAGTTAAAGACTTTTGGTGATGGGATGGCGTATGAAAAAATCTTATTTTCTGTTAAAATTTTTGGAATTGTAACCTTTTTAACTATTGGAAGTGGAATTTTATTTCTTTTTCCAGATATACAATTCTCAATTTTCGGAATTTCAGGTGGTGTCCATTGAAAATTTTCTGCAAATAAATTTAAAAGTGATAAAATTATATCTTCATCCCAATCTGGATTAAATTTATATTCTTTACTTTGTATATTCCGCTGTTTACTTTTGAGTTTAGATTTTCCAGAGACAGCACCCATTGTAATTAATTTTGGATATAATTTTTGATCAATTATTTCTTCAATAATTTTAGAATTTGCAAAATCAATTAAATAATCCCAATTAAAATTTGAAAGAATTTTACTCCAATTTTTCGTATTTTTTGGATATCGTTGCATTTTTAACCAAACTGCATCAGCATGAAGTAGAATTGACTTTTTAAAGTTATTATCTGGAATTACAATTTTATGGAGCCACAACAAAAATAAAATTGTAGAAAACGGATATTTAAATTGAAAATTTTGAGCTGAAATTCCTGCTAAAATATTAGGATTACATGATGTTTTAAAACCTTTTGGGATTTTATCATCAATTGTAACAATGTGTCCACCTATAGCTCTTCCTTGAGATGGAAGAATATTTAAATCAACCCAAATTAAATTTGTTTTATGTTCTATTCCCTTCTTGGAAATCCAAATATTTTCAAAATCATAATATCCTTCTAGCTTCCAATTTAAAAAATGATTTAAAAATATAGAACAGATTAATCCATCATAATCTGCAGAGATAATGAATCTATGATTTTTTTCATTTAACCAATTGAATTTTTGAAATATGTCTTTTTGATTAAAATTCATAATGAAAGCTTAGTATATTCAAGCTATAATAAATGAGTAATTTTTAATTAAAAATAAAGGAAGTTTCATGAAAATTTTATTAAAAAAAATAATATATCTACTATTTATATCTCAAATTTTTGCAATTGCAGGATTTGGATTATATGGTGATAATGATTTTTTAAGTCATAATGGAAATACTGATAGTGAAAATTATTTTACGATTAAATCAAACCCCTTCAATAATACTTATGGCGGTGGTTTCTATATATATATTGATGCTATACCTTTTATTGATTTAGAAATTAATGGAGAAACAGCATTGAACCTGCATGAAAGTATATTTTCTGCGCCAAATTTAAATATTGATTTCGAAGGTAAATTACCATGGGCTAGAACATCATTATATTTGACAGCTAGGAAAAAAATAGTTGGATTATCAGTTCCATTTTTAGCAAAAGCAAGATTATTTGCTGGCGGTGGAATGAATATGCATAGAGTTACTCCTGAGTATACTTTAGATTTACTTTTAGATGCATACCCAGATGAAAATGGATTAGAAGATATTTTTGATTTGATAAATGGGGACACTGAAGCTTTAAAAACATTGGGGAGTCATGTTAAAGATAATATGAATAGTATCACTGGTATACATTTACAGACAGGTTTACAGGCAAAGTTACTTATGTTAGACATGTTTTTAAATGCTAGATATACATTGGCTAAAGATATTATCCCTGGTAGAATAGGTTTTCCAAGCTTATGGTTAGGAATTGGAATAGGAATCTAATTATTTTTTAATGCGTTTGATTTCACTAATTAATAAATATTATTCAAATACTAATTTTAAATAAACTGGCAGGTGATCAGAAACTTGAGTCAAGTAACTATCAATAGTTTCTGTTAATTTAATTGTATATTTTTCTGTATATTGAGAATTGTAAAATTCATATAATTCGTTTGAAATTAAAATATGATCAATATGGCTTGGGTAACTTGGATATGAATAATCTTCCACTTCGAAAAATTCGTCCACAAATATATATGATTCTCTTTCATTTAAAAATGGTAAAAATACATTTAAGTTTTCAGAATCGTTTAAATTATCATTAAGGTCACCTAACATTATAACTCGACTATTATTATAATAATTATCTATGTAGTTCTTTAATATAATTACTGCATCTTTTCTACGTTCATACCCATCATTACAACATTTAAAATGATTATTTATAATAACAAAATCTAACTCATTTATTCTACATTCCATAACTAATGGTGACCTAGGTAAAGGATAAGAATACCAAGTGAGGATTTCATAGATATCAGTAATTTTGACAAAATTAGTGTCCCAAATAAATGCAAGATTTAAACTATAAGAAGCTGAAGAACTACGGAAACCATTATATTGAGGTAATATATCTATAATTTCTTGAAAATCTGATTCACTATTAATTTCTTGGAGTGCAATAACTTGTGGTTTTAAAGAGTCAATAATTGTAACAACTTTTGATGTTGTAGATTGGTGAATTGGAAATTGTTCAATATTCCAAGTCATTATATCAAAAAAATATAATGAATCAGGCAATTCATCAATTGGCAAAGTTTCTTCAGCCATAGGTGAGATTTTGGTACATGAATAAATTAAAAGGACTGGCAATATAAAAAATCTAAATTTCATATAATTATAAAATAATCTTAGCAGGATTGATAATTTAATCATTCATAAATTACATAACATAATTTTTCCTCTAAAAATATAATTACATGAGAAAACCAGCAATATTAATCACCGGAGCAAATGGTGAAATGGGACACGGTCTAATTAAAGGCTTAGCTAGAAATAAAAATATAGATGTCCTTGCTTTAGATTTAGAGCCCTTATCTAAAAGTATGAAGGCGTATGTTTTAGATACAATTAATGGGGATATTTTAGATAAGAAACTTTTAGAAATACTCAATACCGAATACGAATTTAGAGAAATCTATCATTTAGCAGCATTATTGAGTACTCGAGCAGAATTTTCACCATTAACGGCCCATGATGTAAATGTTAATGGTACAATTAACTTACTTAATCTAGCAATTAAGCAAGCGCAATCGCAAGGGCGAAAAGTTAAGTTTTTTTTTCCTAGTTCAATAGCTGTTTATGGTATTAATTCATTTAAGGAAAAAATGAAAATAGGCTCAATTTCTGAAACAGAGTATTTATCTCCAATAACGATGTATGGATGTAATAAACTCTATTGCGAGCAATTAGGTACTTATTTTTCAAATAATTATCAACAATTATCAGCAAATTTTAAACCTGGATTATTAGATTTTCGGTCAATTAGATTCCCAGGGTTAATTTCTGCTATAACAACTCCAGCAGGAGGTACAAGTGATTTTATCCCAGAAATGCTACATAATGCAGTCAGGGGTAATTCATATAATTCATTTGTTAATAAATGTACTAAAATTCCATTTATGACTATGCCAGATGGAATAGAAGCAATTTTAAAATTAATGGATACTCCACGAGAACATTTAACCCAAAGTGTATATCATATATCTGCTTTTGCACCTACTACAGGAGAATTTAAGTCTAAAATAGAATCATACTTTCCTAATATTAAAATTGGCTATAAAATTAATGAAAAAAGACAAAGCATTGTAAACTCATGGCCTTCAGATGTAGATGATTCTAAAGCAAAAAATGATTGGAATTGGAAGCCAAATTATAAATTTCAAAATGCAATGGAAGATTATTTAATTCCTGGTTTAAAAGAATTTTATAAAAATTAATTAGGTACAAATGGATACAATAAAAGAAATATTAAAAGAAAAATTACAGTCTATTAAAGATGCAGGTTTATTTAAAAATGAGCATATTATTCAGTCGCAACAATCTACAGAAATAGCTGTAAATAATAATAATGTTTTAAATTTTTGCGCAAATAATTATTTAGGTTTATCAAATAATAGTGAACTAATTCAAGCTGCAAAACATGGATTAAGTAAATGGGGATTTGGTTTAAGTTCTGTCAGATTTATTTGTGGAACACAGGAAATCCATAAAGAATTAGAACAGAAATTATCAGAATTTTTAGAGTTTGAAGATACAATTTTATATACTTCTTGTTTTGATGCAAATGGAGGTCTTTTTGAAACTCTCCTTTCTAAAGAAGACGCAATAATTTCTGATTCTTTAAATCATGCATCCATAATTGATGGTGTACGATTGTGTAAAGCAGAAAGATATCGTTATCCAAATTCAGATATGGAAAAACTTGAAGAAATTCTTAAATCTACGCAAAATAATCGACTTAGATTAATCACAACTGATGGTGTTTTTTCTATGGATGGATTTGTTGCAAAGTTAGAAGAAATATGTAATCTTGCAGAAAAGTACAATGCATTAGTTCATGTAGATGATTCTCATGCAACAGGATTTTTTGGCAAAACCGGGAGAGGTTCAATAGAGCATTGTAATGTTATGGGAAGAGTAGATATTGTTACTTCTACACTTGGAAAAGCATTAGGTGGTGCATCAGGTGGATTTACTTGTGCATCAAAAGAAATTATTACAATGTTAAGGCAGGTTTCTCGTCCATATTTATTTAGCAATACACTTGCACCTGTAATTGTTAGTGCTTCTATAGCTTGTATTGATATGTTAAGTAATTCTAATGATTTAGTTGGAAAATTACAGAAAAATACTATGTACTTTAGGAATGAAATGATGAAAGCTAATTTTAGTTTGAAAGAAGGAGTTCACTCTATTGTACCAATTATATTTGGTGATGCAAAACTAGCTCGTAATTTTGCATCTAAAATGTTGAGTGAAGGTATTTATGTTATAGGATTTTCATATCCAGTAGTACCTAAAGGTGAAGCTAGGATTCGTGTACAGATTAGTGCTAGTCATAATAAAATACAGCTAGATAAAGCAATTCAAGCTTTCAAAAAGATTGGTAAAGAATTAAGGGTCATTTAGAATTAAAAATGAATAAACGATTGAAAAGATTGCGTTTAGAGATTGATAGTATTGATGAAAAAATTCTAAAATTATTAGAAGAACGTATGAAAATTGTTAATGATGTAGGTGATTTAAAGAAAGATTTAGATATATCCGTAGAAGATTTAAATAGAGAAAATCAAATAATAGGTAGACTTACTTCTCACTCTTCGGGTCAATTAACAGAAAGACAATTAATCAGGATCTTCTCAGCGGTATTTAAATCCTCAAAACAAATCCAAAGAGATAATTAAATAACGCTTGTTATTGATTTTACAAAGAATTAAGTTTTGTTGATAAGTGATTTTAAAAACTTTTATTAGTTTTAAATTCTCTCAGAAAAATAAATTGAATTATTTATTATATATTAAGTATCCCGCTAATTTTAGTAGAATTATTGATTTTGGAGTATTAAAATGAAAAAAATAGGAATTATTGGTTTTGGTCGTTTTGGTAAAGTGCTAGCACAAATTCTCCAAAAAGGATTTGATACTTTTGTATATGATTTAAACTCAAAAGAACAACATGATCGAGTTATATTTACATCTTTAGAAAATATTCTCAAAATGGAGACTATTTTTATTTGTGTGCCTATTCGTGAATTAAAAAATGTAATTCAAAATATTCGTTTAAAATTAAATTTAAATACAACAATTATCGATGTTTGTTCTGTAAAATTATATCCAAAAGAGATTATGGAAAAATATCTTCCTGAAAATATCGGCTATATAGCCTCCCATCCACTTTTTGGACCTGATTCTTTTAGCTTTAATAAAAATTTAAAAATGATGATGTCTCCCGAAAAAGATATTTATAATGTATTTGAATACTGGGCAGATTTTTTTAGAGGACAAGGTATTGAAATTATTAATATTACTCCCGATATGCATGATAAATTAGCTGCGAATAGTCAAGGAATTACTCATTTTATAGGTCGCTCTTTAACATACTTTGGAGCAAAAAGAACAATAATTGACACAAAGGGATTTCGTAGTTTATTAAATTTAATGGAACAAACTTGCAATGATACTAAAGAGCTTTATGAAGATTTACAAGTTTATAATCCTTATACAAAAGAAATGATTAAAAAAATTAAAGATTCAATTTATAAGCAAACTGAATTTTTGGAGAATTCACAAAATGACTAAATTGTGGAAACCAAATTCTTGGAAAAATTTTGAAACGAATCATTTACCTGAATACTCAAACAAATTAGAACTAGATTCGGTTACAAATCAATTGAGAAATTTCCCACCATTAGTATTTGCAGGAGAAGTTAGATCATTAAATAAAAAACTGGCGAAGGTTGCTGAAGGTAAAGGTTATATTCTTCAAGGTGGAGATTGTGCGGAGAGTTTTGCTGAATTTAATACGAATAATATTAGAGATACATTTAGGGTTATTCTTCAAATGGCAATTATTCTAACTTCTGGCATTAATCTCCCAATTGTAAAAATTGGACGAATGGCTGGTCAATTTGCTAAACCAAGATCAAGATTAAATGAAGTTCAGAGTGGTATAGAATTACCAAGCTATAAAGGTGATATTATTAATGGAATTAAATTTGATGAAAAGAGTAGAGCTCCTGATCCAGAACGAATGTTAAAGGCTTACTCTCAGTCTGCGTCGACTTTAAATTTACTAAGAGCATTTGCTGATGGTGGATTTGCTGATTTAAAATATGTACAATCTTGGAATATGGGATTTGTAAAAAGCGAATTACAAGGTGAACGCTACAGAGATTTAGCAAATCAAATACAAGCAAATTTAGATTTTATGGAAGCTCTTGGTATAAACGCTGAAACGACTTCTCAGCTTCGTAAAGTTGATTTTTATACTTCACATGAGGCTTTACTCTTACCTTACGAAGAAGCTATGACTAGAGTTGATTCTACTACTGGAGATATTTATAATACATCTTCTCATTTTGCTTGGATTGGAGATAGAACACGTTTTATTAATAGTGGACATGTAGAGTTTTGTAGAGGAATTAAGAATCCAATTGGTATTAAATGTGGTCCAGGGATTAATTTAGATGAATTATTAAAAATTTTAGATTTAATTGATCCAAAAAATATACCAGGGAAAATTACACTTATTACACGCTATGGAAAAGAAAAGGTGGGAAAATATCTTCCTGAAATCATTCAAAAAGTTAAGTCAGAAGGACGAAATGTAATATGGTCCTGTGACCCAATGCATGGTAATACAATAAAATCTAATAGCGGGTATAAAACACGACCTTTTGAGAATATTTTAGAGGAGGTAAAAACTAACATTGAAGTTCATAAATCTGAAGGTACTCATGCTGGTGGTATACACTTAGAAATGACCGGTCAAAATGTTACAGAATGTATTGGTGGGCTTGCTGAAGTGACAGAAAAGACTCTTGGTGATCGCTACCATACTCATTGTGATCCAAGACTAAATGCAAATCAATCGATTGAATTGGCTTTTTTAATTGCGGATGTAATAAAAAAAAATGGTTAAAAATGGATTAAGTATTGAATAATTAAATTAAAAGCTAGCTTTAACAAACTCTCGATTCATTCTTGCAATATTATCTAATGAGATTCCTTTTGGGCATTCGGCTTCACAAGCACCTGTATTGGTGCAGCTACCAAATCCTTCAGAGTCCATTTGATTTACCATATTTAGTACTCTTTTTCCTGATTCAACTTTTCCTTGTGGTAGCAATGCAAATTGTGAAACTTTAGCACCTACAAATAACATCGCAGATGAATTTTTACAAGATGCAACACATGCACCGCATCCAATACACGTAGCTGCATCAAATGAGGTATCCGCGTCATTTTTATTTATTGGAATAGCATTAGCATCTTGTGTATTACCTGAAGTATTAACCGATATATAGCCACCTGCATGCTGTATCCTATCAAAAGCGCTTCTATCAACTACTAAGTCCTTGATTACAGGAAAAGCACTTGCCCTAAATGGTTCTATATAAATGGTATCACCATCATTAAATTTTCTCATGTGAAGTTGACAGGTTGTAATTGATTTATCAGGACCATGAGCTCTTCCATTTATGAATAATGAACAAGACCCACAAATTCCTTCTCTACAATCATGATCAAAAACTACAGGACTATCATTATTTTTTATTAATTTAGAATTAAGTACATCTAACATTTCTAGAAAAGACATGTCTTCAGATATATTATTTATTTGATAATCTACCAACTTTCCTTTTGTTTTGGAATTTTTTTGTCGCCATATTTTAAGGTTTAATTTCATTTTGATTATTTATAGCTTCTTTCTTTTACTTCTATATCATTATACTTTAATTCTTCTCTATGTAATACTGCATCCTTTGGCTCACCTTTATATTCCCATGCTGATACATGCTGAAATTCGTTACTTCTTTTTGCTTCCCCTTCACTTGTTTGATGTTCTTCTCTAAAATGTCCTCCACAAGATTCTTCTCTTTCTAATGCATCTTTTGCGAATAATTCTCCTAATTCTAGGAAATCAGCAACTCTAAGGGCTTTAGCTAATTCTTCATTATATTCATTTTTATCGCCAGGGACTTTCACTTCTTTCCAAAATTGTTTTCGAAGATTACTTATTTCTTTAATTGCTTCTTCTAGTATTTTTTTAGTCCGCGCCATACCACACTTATCCCACATTATTTTTCCTAATTTTTTATGAAAATAGTCAACAGAAAATTTACCATTATTATTAATGAAAAAATTTAAATTTTCAATAACTTTTTTTTCAGCTTCAATAAATTCTTTTGTATCATTAGGTATCGGACCAGTGGAAATATCTTTTGATAAATAGTCACCAATTGTATATGGTAAAATAAAATAACCATCAGCCAAGCCTTGCATTAAAGCACTTGCACCCAATCTATTAGCACCATGATCGGAAAAATTGGCTTCACCTGTCACATATAGACCTGGAATTGTACTCATCAAGTCATAATCTACCCATACTCCACCCATTGTGTAATGTACAGCAGGATATATCATCATTGGAGTTTTATATGGATTTTCATTAACAATTTTTTCATACATTTGAAAAAGGTTACCATATTTTTTTTGTATTATTTCATTCCCTAATTTTTGAATAATATTATCATCATTCTCATCAAGACCTTTGAGACGGGCTTGTTCTTTCCCATATCTTATAATTGCTGATGCGAAATCTAAATATACTGCTTCTCCAGTTTTATTAACTCCAAATCCGGCATCACAGCGCTCTTTAGCGGCTCTTGAAGCTACATCTCTTGGAACTAAATTTCCAAATGCGGGGTAACGCCTTTCTAGGAAATAGTCTCTATTTTCTTCTGATAAATCAGTAGCTTTTAATTTTTTTTCTCTAATTAATTTTGCATCAGCGATGTTTTTAGGTACCCATATTCTACCATCATTCCTTAAGCTCTCTGACATTAGCGTTAATTTAGACTGATATTCACCTGAAACGGGTATACATGTTGGATGAATTTGAGTAAAACAAGGATTTGCAAAATAAGCACCTTTTTTATGAGCTTTCCATGATGCGGTAACATTACTTCCCATTGCATTAGTTGATAGATAAAAAACGTTTCCATAACCACCAGTTGCAAGTACTACAGCATGGGCAGAGTGCCTCTTTATTTCACCTGTAACTAAATTTCTAACAATAACACCTCTAGCCTTACCATCAACTATAACAATATCAAGCATTTCATGCCTGTTATACATTTTAATTTTTCCTCTAGCAATCTGTCTATTCATTGCTGAGTATGCACCTAATAATAATTGTTGACCCGTTTGGCCTTTTGCATAAAATGTCCTAGAGACCAAAACACCACCAAAAGATCTATTGTCTAAAAGGCCACCGTAATCTCGAGCAAATGGAACTCCTTGTGCTACGCATTGATCGATAATATTTGTGGAAACTTCTGCAAGTCTGTAAACATTTGATTCTCTTGATCTGTAGTCACCTCCTTTAACGGTATCATAGAATAGTCTATATGTTGAGTCTCCATCACCCTGATAATTTTTAGCTGCATTAATACCACCTTGAGCAGCTATGGAATGCGCTCTTCTTGGAGAATCTTGGAAGCAAAAGGCTTTTACGTTATACCCTAATTCAGCAAGAGTAGCAGATGCTGAACCTCCAGCTAAGCCAGTACCTACAACAATTATATCTAGCTTAAGCTTATTTGCAGGACTTACTAAATTAATTTTATTTTTATAATTAGTCCATTTTTTATCAATTGGGCCATTAGGAATTCTAGAATCTAATTTTTCTGAATATTTATTTTCTGTTTGCATAATTTTAGTGAATATTTAAATGATGATATATAGCGATAAAGCAAAATCCAAATGGTACAAAGATACTATATATAAATCCTATAGTCTTGATTGGTTTTAAATAAATTTTATTAGCTCCCAATGATTTTAATGATGAATTAAATCCATGTAATAAATGAAGTGATAGTAAAATGAATGAAATGCAATAAAAAATTACTCTGAATATATTTTCAAATTTATGTGTCAGCTCATCATAGTATCTATGTGGATCCTCAGGTAAAAAATGAATATACTTATGGCTCATTTCAGGTATCCAGAAATCATAGAAATGTAAAATAAAAAATGCTAAAATAACTAAACCACTCAGAATCATGTTTCTACTCATCCAAGACGAGTTATCTTTTGCTGTATTTTTTTCATAATGACTAATAGTTGCTTTTTTATTATTGATCTCTAAAAAAATTCCCATTAAAAAATGAAAAATTACGCCAAAGATTAAAATTGGTTGAGCAATAAATTGTACGAGGGGATTTGTACCCATGAAATGCGAAAGAAAATTAAATAATTTAGGACTAAATACAGAGGTTATATTTATTGCAAGATGCTGAAGTAAAAAAATCATTAAAAATATTGCTGAAATTGACATCGCAATTTTTCTACCAATTGAGCTACCTATAAAAGAATTCATTTTGTATTTTATATATTATGGGTGAAATTAATACTTAAATTTAATACTTTTTTATCATCAATTTGAATAGATTTGATTAAGTTTAATTCCAATGTAAATTGCTAAACCACCCAAAATTATACTAACTGTTGAATAAATTATTGCAGTTTGGACTTGATTTCTTTGAAATAAAAATAGGAATTCATAGCTAAACGCCGAAAAAGTTGTAAATCCTCCTAAGAATCCAATGAGTAAAAATTCTTTTAAAAGAAGATTCGAATCATTTAATAATTCATGATTTACAAGAAATCCAAATAGTAAGCATCCAAAAATGTTAATAAATAATGTAGAAATCGGAAATGAAATAGATATATTTTTGACTACTATAACTCCAAAAATATATCTTGAAATGCCGCCAAAAAAACTACCAATTCCAACTGCGATAATTTGTGACATTTATTTAAAATGGGATATCATCATCGTATGCTTCTGCAGCTCTGGGTGTTGAACTCGTCTGTTCATTATTTGGAGGTGTCGAATTATAAAAATCATTAGGAGCATTTGATTCAAATCCCGTGCTATGCATTGCATCTCCGCCATATTCTTTTAGTGCAAACTGTGTTAATTTTTCTCTTAATTCCTTAGTAGCTAAAATAGTATCCCTGTATTCACCATCTTTACCTTTCTCACTTGGAAATCCAACAAAATTACCATTTATTCCTTCAATTAATTTTAAACCTTTTATGATGAAACCTTCTTCAGTTCTGACAGAAAAAAAAGCCCTAACTTTACCCCATTCACCTTTATTCATGAATTCAATCTTCAATTATATCTCCTAATTTTAATGCAGAAATTTAGGGTTGAATTTCTATAAAAAAATATAATTTTGATGAAATTTATTCTATTTTTTTCAAAATCATAGCTTCATTTTGAACAATAGTTTTAAATACAAAAACTACTTTATATTTTATTAAGTTATGATACTTATCTTATAGACAATTGGCTTTTATAATAAAAATGATAAAAAACTTATAGGAATTATTAATGAGAATACTATTTATACCAATTTTAATCTTTATTGGCTGTAGTTATGTACTAGAAAATGATACCTTGCAAATAGAGGATGTAAATGGTGATGGTAAAGACGATAGAGATATTGAATTTTTACAAGTATTAATTGAAAATTCGCAGGGCTTTAATAACGCTCCCCCAGATACTTTAAATGTCTTAGAGTTAGGAGAACAGATTTGGGTTGAGGGAAGATTGAGATCATTGAAGCATACTGGAGGTTTATTCTACCTTTACGGACAAATTCCAGAAGAAATAGAGAATGTTGAATATTTAAACAAGCTTCATTTAGAGGATAATCGTTTCACTTCAATTCATGAAGGTATAGGGAAACTGCAAAATTTATCTGAAATAATTTTAAATGATAATCGCTTTAGTGGGATAGTACCAGAAGAATTATGGCAAAATAAATCTAATTTAAAAAATCTATCTATTTTTAATAATTATTTTAATCAATTACCAGAATCGATTTGCGAATCATATGATTCTATGGAAAACTTTATATTTTCTCATAATAATATATGTGAAATGCCTTCTTGTATAAAAGATGCGGGTATACAGTCTTGTGATTGTTTTGATTATATTACAATGGATATATGTATTAATCCTGGTGATGATTTATCATGTGAAAATAATATTGGTCAAATTATTGATAATTGCCCTTTAAAGCAGTTTTGGGGAGAAAGCCTTTTTGAAGAATTATCAGATTTAAATTCTAGTTATTGTGTAGATTGGGTTGGTACATGTAATGATTCTATTAATATCGGGACAGAATCAATAAATTTTGATTTAAACTTAGATCAGGGTTGCTTTGACTGTAATGGTAATCCATGCGATGAAACACTTTCATGGATTGGTGATGGTATTTGTGATGAGATTGAAACTTTTACCGATATGGATAGCAACGGATTATGGGATGACGGAGAACCATTTATAGACTTGAATGGTAACGGAATATGGGATTTTAGTACAAATAATAGTTTCTCATGTGAAGAGTTTAATTGTGATATGGAAGACTGCGGATTTTATTTAGAATCTGAAAATTCATGTTATTGTCAAAGGGATTGTTCTGGGAAATGTATTAATCAAGATGATTGTGCGGGATATTATTATTACTATGACTGTTGTATAGATGATGGCACCTGTCAAGACGTAATATCTGATGGTGAAATTATTGATTGGGTGGGTGATGGTTGGTGTGATGATGGCACATGGGGTTATGCATTTAATTGTCAAGAGTCAGGCGGCTTTGAGTTTAACTGTGATGATGGAGATTGTGGATTTTGGAATCCAGAAACAGGACAATGTGAACCTGCTCCTGGGCAGATTATAAAATATTATGATGATTATAAAATTAATAAATATATTGAAAAGGACTAAAACAACCATGAAATATAAATTCATTTATGTTTTTTTACTTACATTAACACATTTATTTAGCGGTTCAATAAATGGATATATTGTTGATCAAAACGATGAACCTTTGATAGCTGTAAACATATCTGTTTTAAATACTAATTATGGAAATACAACAGATGAAGAAGGTTATTTCAATATAAGTGGATTACCTCCAGGGAAATATACTTTATTTATTAGTTATATTGGATTTTATGAGAAATCAATTGATTTTTATATTTCGGAAAGAGAAATTCAGGGAGATAAATCGTCCGCTTATTATAATCAGAAACTTGGGCTTTCATTTAATGATGATACTATAGAAACTCTTAAGGGTGTTAATATAGATGGCTTATATATTACTTTAATGCCGCAATTATTAGACTATGATGCCGTTGTTGTATCAGCTTCAAAAAAACAGGAAAAAGTATTTGATGCTCCTGCTACGATTTCATTAGTTAGCCAAAGAAAAATACGTCAATTTTCAGGTGTAGACATTGGATCAGCATTAAGTAAGGTTAAGGGTATGGATGTTTATCATGCAGGAAATGGAAGAACAAATATTAATACCCGTGGATTTATGGCCGTATTTAATGGTCGCTTTGTCACATTGATGGATGGGAAAAAGTTTGCAGATCCTATATTTAGGACGACATTCAATAACACCTTTCCAACAATTATGGAAGATATTGAAAGATTGGAGGTGGTTTTTGGACCTAGTTCTGCTCTATATGGACCAAATGCGCATAATGGATTAATAAATATTATAACGAAACATCCAAAAGATTCACCTGGAATGGATTTTACTTTGACTTCAAGTGCTACAAATCATAATTCTCAACGCTTTAGATATGCAAAAGCAGGTGAAAAATTAAGTTATAAAATAAATTTGGAAAATAGTATCTATACTGAATGGGATCCAAACCGAGTTTATGCACCCCGAGATTATAATGGAGATGGTCTTTATTCTTTAGAAGGTGAACAATTTATCGATTCAGATGATGATGGTATGATTTCTACTGAGGATTATTATGATGCAAATCATGATGGAGTATATTCTCCAGAATACGATATAGAAAAAGATTGTTTTTTATTTGGTTGTGATATTGATGGTTTAACAGGTATTCCTATAGATGTATTAGATGAAAATGGAATTGAATATGATCCTCTTAATATAATAGAATTTGAATCCGGTGATGAAGTCATAGATAATGGTATTTACGATTTCTGGGATTCATTTACTGATTTGGATAGCAACGGAACATGGGATAATGGTGAACCATTTACAGATTCAGGTAATCAAGAATTTGACTATAAAGAAGAATTTTATGATTGTGGATATAATTTATTAGGTGAATTAAAATGTGAAGGTGATGAGGGATGGGATCCAAGCTTTGGAGATGGTATGCATACTGGTCCTGAGGGTGTGGAATTATTTAAAACAGATTTTGAAAAAGATTTGTATACTCGAAAACTTTTGGCAGCTATATATTATCAAATTGATGAAAATGCAGAGATAACATTTGAGCCCACATTAATTCAGCAAAAAAATTATATTCCATATGATTTAGGTTATTTATTTACTACAAACACATATTCATCTTTTTCAACAAAATTAAACATGAAGAATTTAAATGCTTCCATGAATGCTGATTTCTTAGATGGCGAAGTAATTACAGGCGAGGAATTGTATAATGCGGCATTAAAATTATTTAATGGAGATGTACAGAAATCCTATAATTTCTTAAAAGAAAATAGAGATAAAACTTATAAAACAACATCATATTATGGAAATTTATCTGGAAATTTTAATAATAAATTTTTAAATTCAATCACATATGGGCTTGATTTTCGTTATGATGCACCAAAAACAAATAGAAATATATTAAGAGATAAGGGCTCTAATCAAAAATATGCTTTTGATGGATCACCATTACCTGAAAAAATAATTGGTGAAGATATTAAAGTATTTCAATATGGTGCATTTACTCAATTTAGTTATTCACCAATTAATCGATTTGATTTAATTTTAGCGAATAGAATAGATTATCATTCTCATTATGATCAGTTTTATTTTAGCCCAAGGGTTGCCTTAAAATATTCAGGATTTAATTCATCAAATATTCGTTTAACCTATAATCGAGCACATCAGGTACCATCATTATTTCATTTATTTGGAAATATTTATAACCAAAATACCATAACCTTTTCTGAGGATTTAAATGGATCCGTTAATGCTTTTAATTCCCCAGATAACGTTGATGTTTATGGTAATCCAATAGAATCCCCTTTATTAGTTGAACAGCCATACGTACCACTTTTTTCTGGGAATGGTGAAGGTTTTACTGTAGATGATTCAATTATGATTGATCCAATTCAAGTAGAGGTTGTTGATTCTTATGAGTTTGGTATTAAGGGTATGCCGTTTAGAAATTTATTTTTAGATTTTAATGCATATTATTCAAAATTTCATAACATGACAAGTACAACTCAATATATCCAGACAATATGGCCTCATGGACAAGTACCATTTCAAATGAATCAATTAACACATGTTGGAGATCAAGAGCTTGATGGTAGAGATATATTGTTTACCTATGTAAATTTAGGCGAAGTTGAATATTTTGGCATGGATGTGTCGTTAGAATATCAGATAGATTATAGAACATCATTTTTTTCAACTTATTCCTATTATAATACTATGGAGATAATAAGTAGAGCAAACGAGACACCGTATGTTGGAAATGATTGGGCGTGGACTGAACTTATTCAAGATAGTAAAGATGTTTCTCCATATGATATTATGCATTTTAATGCACCAAATGAAAAAATATCATTTGGTATATCAAGAGATGATTTTTTATTAAGTGAATTATATTTTGAATTTTCTGGTAAATATAATTCAAAATTTGATTTTGAATCAGGTGGTTGGAATTATTCAGAAGATGACCAAAATGAGAGTTATTTATATTCAGGTTGTGGCTGACCTGGACTTGCGAATAAGTTTTATTCGAATCAAGGGGCTCTAGGAGGAAATATTATATTTGACATTAAATTAAATTATTTAATTAATAATAATGTATCATTGAAATTTTCGATTAATAATTTAACAGATAAAGATGATGTAAGACTTGTTGGCTCGCCAGTATCAAGAAGATCAACTTTATTTGAAATAAATTATCATTTATAACTGAAAAGTTGTTTCTAACTACTCATTTACTAATTTAAAATTTTAGGATTTTTATATGGCTATAAAATTTATTATATCTTTATTTTTTATAATATCATTATCTTTCTCTTCACAATATACAAATATTCAAAATTTTAAATTTATTGACGGATTATCAAGTAATAACGTTACTGACATAACTATTGATGAAAAAAACAGAATTTGGTTAGGTACTTACAATGGAATTTCTATGTTTAATGGAAATTCATTCCAAAACTTTTATAATGATGAGATAATTACTGAAAAATCAATTAATTGTACCGAATCAAATGAACTTGGTGTATGGTTTGGCACCAATAATGCCCTCTTAAAAATGTATGAGAGTGATGCCGGTATTAAAGTTCAAAAGTATTTAGAATTTCCAAATGGAATAATGAGTATTGCTTTAATTGGTAGTAGAGTTTATGCCTTATCAAAAAACAAATTATTTAGTATAAATACATTAAACAAACAATATAAGGAAATAAATTTTGGAAATATTAAAAAAGTAATTCCATATGAAAAAAAATTAATAGTCACAACAAATTCAATGATTTATTTATACGATATTAAAACAGGAGATAAAAAAATCTTAAAAAAATTCGATTCTGATATTAATTTAATTGATTTGAAAGATTCTGAATTGTTCGTTGGTACTAATAGTGGTCTTTATAAATATAAAATTAAAAACTCAAATCTAAGTTTGGACAGACATCTTTTTAAAAATAAAAATATTAATGCAATCGGACTAACTGAAAATCAAGTATTTGTTTCTGTTGAAAACAAATTATTTAGTTTGAATGAGAGTTTAACAAAAAATAAAAATATAAGCATTGAAAATATTAGAAGTATTCAGGCGACGCAAGAAAATATTTTATTTATAGGTTCTTTTGGCGAGGGGTTATATAAAATTGATCCAAATAGCTTTAAAAATTATTCAGTACTTGAAGGAAAAAATAATGTAAGAGTAAATAGCTCTTTGGAATTTAAAAATGATATTTTTCTTGCAACTGAAAAAGGATTTTATTCTCAAAAACAAGATGAATTTTTATTTAAAGGAAACATATTTGATATAGAGATTGAAAAAGATAATTTAATTTGGCTTGCAACTCAAAAAGGAATTTATACTTATGCTAATAATAAAATAAAAAAAATAAAATTAGAAGGTATTGAGTCTAATATTATTGTGTTATCAATAATGATTGATAAAATGGGTATTAAATGGTTTGGTACTACTAAAGGGCTTATTAAATATGATGATAGAAAACAAAATAAATTTATCTATCTATATAATACAGCAGATGGATTAATTTCAAATGTAATATATGATATTTGTCAAATTCCAGGTGGAATTGCCGCAACCAGTTCTAATGGGATTACTTATTTTAAAAATTATAAAAATATAATACCTCTAGAGTACACATCTGATGAGTATAACTCCTGTGTTTATGACTATGATAGCGGTTTATTATGGGCATCAACAACACAGTCTGGTATAAAAAAAATTGATATAGAAACTGGCGAAATTATTGAATCTTATTCTACCTCTAATGGATTAAATAATAATGAAATATTTAATTTAATAATTGATGATAATTCAACATTATATGTATCGACTGATGGAGGAGGTGTTTCAATTTATAATGGAGAGGTCTGGAGTAGTTTAGATTCACGAGATGGATTAGTAAATAATACAGTATATCATGTTTATATAGCTAGAAATGGGGATTCTGTAGTTTCTACGAAATCAGGATATTCCATATATAGTCCTAAAACTACAAATTCTAATATAAAAATAAATCAAATAATTGGAGCTACAAAAAATAGGAACTCCTTTTCTGTTCAGGAGGGAAATAAAGTATTTATCAATTTATCGCCTGTAGATTATATAACTAATCCTCAAAAATATATTTTTAGATATAATTTAGGAAATGAATGGCAATACAGTTTCGGAAATACTAATATTGAAATAAATGCATATAAAAGTGGGACATACAATATTAATGTGGAATTCATAGATAGAGATTTAAATGTTAGTGAATCAGAAAAAGTAAAACTTGTTGTGCTTAAACCTTGGTATCTCAGAACAAATATAGCAGTTCCACTATATGGCGGAACCTTAATTCTACTTATCACAACAATTTTCTCATTATTACAATTTTTCAAAAAACGTAAAGAAAGTGAAGCCCTGAAGGAGGCAGATTTAAAGCGACAGTATGAAGAAATGGAAGAAGCTAGGAAATTCCAAATGGGTATGTTGCCAGATAAAACTCCTGCGGTGTTAAATTTAGATATAGCTACTCATATCAATACTGCCGATGAAGTTGGAGGCGATTATTATGATTTCTTTATCCAAAAAAAATCAAATTCTTTAATTGTTGCAATTGGCGACGCAACGGGACATGGTATGATTGCCGGAAATATTGTTTCTATTACCAAAGCTGGATTAAATAGTGTAAACTTTGAATCTCCAATTAATGAAATCTTGGAAAACTTAAATAAAATAATAAAAAAAGTTGGTATTGGTCGAAATAGAATGTGTTTGAATATTTGTCATGTTACAGATAGTAGTTTTGAAATTTGTTCTGCAGGAATGCCACCAACTTATCTATTTAAGAGAGAGTCTAATACAATTGAAGAAGTAATGATTAGTGGACTACCTGCAGGTTCATTAAAGAATAGTAAATATTCAAGTGAAAAGTTTGATTTTAATAAAAATGACATTTTAGTTATGATTACTGATGGTCTTCCAGAATGTGAAAATTCTAATGGTGAATATATTGGTTATGAGAGAATTAAGGAAACAATCCTTAATAATTCAGATAAATCTGCAGGTGAAATTAAAAGTAATTTAGCTAATTTAGGGAAAAATTGGATGGCTGGAAGTCCAATTACCGACGATATTACATTTGTTGTAATTAAGAAATGTTAAAATATAAAAAAATTATTAAATTTTAGTACATTATAACCCTTCAAAATAAGAGATACAATGAAAATTCGAGATTTTACAGAAGTTGATTTAAAAATACCAATGCTTCCTGATATGGAAATTGCTGCTACCAAAACTGCAGAAGCAATGGCAGAATATTTATCATTTGATCAGGAAAAAACAGATGAAATTAAACTGGCACTAATTGAGGCAACTTTAAATGCATTTGAGCATAGTAAGTCATCTGAAAGATTCGTAGAAATTAAATTTGAAGCAAGTAATGATGAGCTTACCATTAAAATTCATGATAGAGGCAAGGGATTTGATGAAAATAAGGTTGAGAATCCTGATATTAATAAAAAAATTAAAGCTGATTACAAGAGAGGCTGGGGAATGTCTCTCATGGAGCAATTAATGGACTCTGTTGAAGTAATTAATGACAAAGATGGTTGTACAATCATTTTAACAAAGGGGAGAGAATAAATGAGCTCAGATAGTATTACAGGTGAATTAAAAAATAATGTATATGTTGTTAAATGTTCGGGATATCTAAATATGGAGTCAGGAGATAGTATTGCTAAATTATGTTACGAACAAATTGACAATGGTATAACAAAGTTTTTAATAAATTTAGAAAATACAAAAATGGTAAATAGTATTGGTGTCTCTATATTAATTGAAATTATAGAGAAATTACAGGATATAGATGGTCAACTAGGATTCTGTAATTTAGCTGCTATTGTCGAAAAAACTTTTAAAATTATGGGACTTACTCAATATTCAACATTATTTGGAACCGAATCTGAAGGCGTTGATTCTCTTTAAATTTTTTTTATATAAATTCTGAACGACCTTCTTTATAAATATCATATAGAGTCACTTTATGAATTAAGTCGAATTCTAACGAAATCTACTCATTTTGAAAAGATTGCTCGTCCAGTTTTTCACCTAATTTTAGGCTCACTTGGATTGTCATATGGTGGAATTTACATTAAAAAAAATAATTCAAATAATTTTGATTTATTTATTCAGAGAAATACTCAATTAAATCAATCAGTTTCGATTTCTGAACACACCAAAGAAAACCTTCTAATGAATCTAGATACAAAATTTGTCAATTCAATTTCATTTAAAGGGCCTAAGTCAAAATTTATTAATCACTTAAAAACACAAAATATTGAAATTTTAATACCTCTTATATTTTCAGACGAGTTATTAGGAATAATTGTTTTAAGTAAAAAGTTTTCTAAGGAAGACTTTACTAAAACTGACATAATGTTAATTCAGATTATGGGAAATTGTCTTTCAAGTTCATTAAAAAACTCCTCTCTTTTAAATTCGTTAATTTCACAAAAAGAAAAACTTAATAAAACATTATTTGAACTTGAAACCTTTTTTGATACAGGTAAATTAATTCAATCTTCAGATAGTGAAGACCAGCTTTTTGAGGATTTACTTATTAGAGCTGTTAGCTTATTAAATGCAAGTGGTGGTGTGATTTACTTATGTCAAACAGGTTCTCCAATATGTAAGATAGGAGCTTCAATTCATCCTGATGACTCTAAATTAAGAACTGAATTATTTACAACAAATTTTGAACCATTTAAAATATGTTCGTACAAGAAATCTGTTTTAATAAAAAATGATGTAAAAGATAAAAAATTAACTAAGTTAGGATGGAAAAATCTATTGGTTTCTCCTTTAGTAGGGCCTCAAAAAGTTCATGGATTTTTAATTTTGGGAGAGAAAGAAACCAGGTCTGGTATAATTCATTTTTCTGTAGAGGATAGTCATATTTTAGAAGTAATATCTATGCAGGCAGGGATTGCGATTGAAAATATGCTCCTCATTCAAAATTTAGAAAAAGAAAAAAAATCTGTAAAAAATATTATTCGTAGTATTGGTAGTGGAATAATAACTTTAAATTTAATAGGTGAGGTTGATTCTGTTAATGAAAATACAATTAAAATCCTTGAAAAAAAAGAGAATGAACTTTTAAATCATTCTTATTTATTTCTATTTGAAAATAATAATCGCTTGATTGAGCTAACAACTAAATGCATTGAAACTGGTGAATCAGTATTAGAACAGAATATATTACTGAATATTGATAATGGACAAAAAAATATCAATTTTACTGCTCGTCCTTTGATTGATTCTAATCAGATTGCAATTGGTGTAATTATAGGCCTTGAAAATATTACAGAAGAATTAAGAGTCCGAAATACATTTAAAAGATATGTATCTGAATCTATTGTTGATCAAATTATTGAAGACAAGTTAGAACTAGCTATGGGTGGAAAGTTAATAAATGCAACTATTCTTTTTGCTGATATCAGAGGTTTTACTACGCTATCTGAAAAAATTGAACCAGATGAGGTTGTTGAATTACTTAATCATTATTTCACAGAAATGATAGAAATCATTTTCAAAAATGAAGGTACATTGGATAAAATTGTTGGAGATGAATTGATGGTAGTATATGGCTCTCCAATTGAGATTAAAAATGCAGAAGAAAAAGCTGTAAAAACAGCAATTGAAATGCAAAATAAATTAAAAGAATTAAATAAGATATTAACTCATCCAATTGAAATCGGAATTGGAATAAATTCAGGTAAAGTAATTAGTGGAAATATAGGGTCAGAAGTTCGATCTGATTTTACTGTAATTGGAGATAATGTAAATCTTGCTGCAAGACTTTGCTCCTTTGCAAATGCAAAAGAAATTATTATTTCAGAAAACACTAAAAATAATTTATCTTCAAATCAAATAACAAAAGAGCTTCCTCCATTTTATGTCAAAGGTAAAAAACATAAAATATCTGCATTTACAGTAAAATTTTAAAAGATTATTACATCCAAAATTGCAAAAATATTTTTAATTTTCAACTATAAATTTTGTATAAAAAAGTAGGCTTACATGGATAATAAAATTTCACAAAAACTAAATCAAATTCGTTCTTGGATGGAATCAAAAAAAATAGATGCATTTATAATTCCACATGATGATGAATATATGTCAGAGTATCTCCCTCCTCAGAATGAAAGACTTGAGTGGGCAACAGGATTTAATGGCTCTGCTGGTGTTGCCGTTGTAACAATAGATAAAGCCGCGATATTTGTTGATGGTCGTTATACAGTCCAAGTTGGAAATCAAGTGGATAGAAAATATTTTGAAATTAAACATTTAATTGAGAATCCATATTTAAAATGGATTGAAGCGAATATAGATAGTGAAGGAAAAATTGGTTATGATTCCAAATTACACACTAATAATTGGCTAGAAAGTTCAAAAAAAATATTAAATAATGGACATTTATTTATAGCTATAGAGGATAATCCTATTGATATAAATTGGGAAAATAGACCAAAAAAAATAGTTGATAAGGCTATTTTATTAGATGAGAAATATTCTGGTAAATCCTGTGAATCAAAGCGTAATGATATTGCAAAAAAAATAAAAGATAATAATTTAGATGGAGTTTTGATAACAGCTTTAGATTCGATATGCTGGCTTTTAAATATACGTGGAAATGATGTTCCTTGTAATCCTGTATTACTTTCTCATCTGATGATTTATTCAAATAGTGATGTTGATTTATTTATTGAAGAGTCAAAAATCCCTGAAGGATTTGATTTACATGTAGGTTTTGGTGTAAATGTTTTTTCAATGAATGAATTAAAGTCAAGAATATCAAGCCATTCCGGTAAAAAAATCGGATATGATATGAATAAAGGAAATTTATGGTTATTTGATTGCATGAAATCTAGCGGTGCAAAAGTAACACATTTTATAGATCCATGTACTTTGCCAAAAGCATGTAAAAATAAGGTCGAAGCTCAAGGGATGCGTGATTGCCATGTACGTGATGCTGTTGCAGTTTCTAAATTTTTAGCCTGGATTGAAAGAAAAGTTACAAATGGTAAGTTACTTGATGAAGGGGCACTTTCTGATAAGTTAGAAGATTTTCGTAAACAAGGTGATAAATTTATGGGAATTAGTTTTGATACAATTTCTGCTGTCGCAGGCAATGCTGCAATGTGTCATTATAAGCATTCTAATGAAGATATTCCTGCAAAGATGAAAATGAATTCAATATATTTAGTAGATAGTGGAGGACAATACTTGGATGGTACCACTGATGTGACTAGAACTATCGCAATTGGAAAACCGAGCGATTCTGCTAAAAAAGCATTTACTTTAGTTTTAAAAGGACACATAGCACTTGGCCGAGCTATTTTCCCAGAAGGAACATCTGGGATGCAGCTAGACCCATTAGCACGTCAGTTTTTATGGCAATATGGGATGGACTATGATCATGGAACAGGGCATGGAGTAGGAAGTTTTTTGAATGTTCATGAAGGTCCACAAGGTATCGGTAAAAAAGGAAGTAAGGTGCCATTAAGAAATGGTATGGTTATCTCAAATGAACCAGGATATTATGAAGCAGATACATATGGATTTAGATGTGAGAATTTAGTTTTAGTTATTGATAAGAAGTCTCCAGGGAGTTTAAATACTTTAGGTTTCGAAGATTTAACCATGGTACCATTTGATAAAAATTTATTGGATTTGGATATGATGAATGATTTAGAAATTGAATGGTTAAATGATTATCATCAAAAAGTCTGGGATAAAATATCACCATCTCTGTTGGGTAAAGATTTGGAGTGGTTAAAAACTCAAACAGAAAAAATCTGAAAAATAAAATAAAAATATATTTATATCTTTATTTAATTAATATACCCAAAATATTTGAGTTTACTGAGAATCTGATCAACTAATATTTCAGGTTCTTCACCACTAGAATTAATGATAATTTCTGGATTAATTGGTTCCTCATAAGGGTCACTGATACCTGTAAATTCTTTAATTTTACCTTCTCGTGCTAGTGCATACAGTCCTTTTACATCTCGCTCTTCACAGACTGCTAAGGTCGTATTAACATGAATCTCAATATATCCTCCAAATGATTGGATTATTTCTCTGTTAAATTGTCTATCAGCTTCATAAGGAGCAATTGGAGCACAAATAGCAATTCCATTATTTTTTGTAATTTCACTTGCTACATAGCCAATGCGTCGAACATTCACAGACCTATGCTCTTTCGAAAATCCTAATTCACTAGATAAATGAGTTCTGACAATGTCACCATCTAATAATGTAACAGGCCTTCTACCGTCTTCTAGCAGTTTTATCATCAAGCCATTAGCTAATGTTGATTTACCAGAGCCAGATAAACCTGAAAAGAAGACCGTAAATCCACGTTTGATTTTTTTGGGATAAGATTTTCGAAGTTCTTTAACAACTTCTGGGTATGAAAACCATTGTGGAAAATCTAAGCCTAAATCTAATCTACGTCTTAATTCTGTTCCAGAAATATTTAGAGTTTTTTCACCTTTGGGGACATTATCAATTGGTATATAAGATTGACTTTTTTCACCAAAGACCATCATTTTAAAAGGTACCATTTTGATTCCTATTTCATCTTCAACCTTTTTCATTAAATCTTGGGCATCATATGGACCATAAAATGGATTTCCATTACTATCATTTCCTGGACCTGCATGATCGCGGCCAACAATAAAATGTGTGCAGCCATAATTTTTTCGAATTAATGCATGCCAAATAGCTTCTCTTGGGCCTGCCATTCTCATAGCTAATGGAAGTAAAGAGAGAGTTGCAGAATTATTTGGATATTTTTTTATAATTTCTTGATAACAACGAACACGAGTAAAATGGTCAACATCACCGGGTTTAGTCATGCCTATAACTGGATGTATTAATAGTCCTGCATTTTCGGTTTGAGCAGCTAGTTTTGTAATTTCTACGTGAGCTCTATGCATTGGATTTCTAGTTTGGAATGCAACAACTCTATTCCATTTATTTTTATCTATAATCTTTTTTTGTTGTAGAGGTGTTAATCGTAAATTGGGATAATCATAATGTTTTGGTAATGAAATTCCACGAATTTTACCACCAATATAAAATTTTTGTACTTCGTTATTTAAATAATTTACTGCAGGATGTTTTATATCTGTTGATCCAAAAACTTTTTGTGCTTCTTCTTCTTTATTTGGTATCCAAATAGACGAAACATCTAAAATTGCTAATGAAAACCCTTCTTTATCTTTAAGTGTAATTTTATCACCTAATTTTATTGAATTTGCAAATTTCTCTTTAACATCAAGATTAATAGGTATTGGCCAAATTGAACCATTATGAAGTCTCATATTATCTAAAACAGATTGATAATCATCTTGATTTAAAAATCCATTTAAGGGGTAAAAAGCCCCATTTAGTATTAATTCTAAATCACATATTTGCCTTTCAGAAAGGATATGTGATGGATAGAGACTAGATTCTGATTTGAGTAATTTATATTCTAATTCTGAGGCAAGTGCCTGCATGTAAAATACTCCTTAAAATTAAAAATAATGATAGAAATACAATTAATAATCTATTACTTACACGTTAACAGATTCTAAATGATTAAAATTAATTATGTAACGATTTAATTCAGAATTAATTTGATAAGATTCTCTAATAAATTTTTTTTAAATAAAAATAATGATTTTTTTATTCGAAAGTAATTTAGATTTGATTTTATTAAATATTATAAAATCATGAAAATTTTTAAAGGTTTAAGTGGTGGGATTGAAATAATTTATAGCCAGTTTATAAAAAATAATATATTAATGAATTCTATTTTAAAAGACACAATTAAAGCAGTAAAAAATGCTGGTAAAATTATTAGTAGTTTTTATCTTTCTGAATATGAAGTAAATCAAAAAGGAAAAGGAAATCCTGTTACCGAAGTAGATTTACTAACTGATTCATATTTAAAAAAATATTTTACTGAAAGATATCCTGATTATGGCTGGCTTTCTGAAGAAACAAGAGATTCTAAAGAAAGATTAAATAAAGATCGGGTTTGGGTTGTTGACCCACTAGATGGAACAAAAGAATTTATTGAAGGAGTACCCAACTTTGCAGTTAGTATTGCCCTAATAGAATATAGAAAACCAATTTTAGGAGTAATATACAATCCAATTACAAAAGATTTATACACTGCAATAAAAGGATTAGGAATGAAATTCAATGATAAAAAATCTACTATTTGTCAAAAAAATAATTTAATTGAGCTTAATATTTTAAATAGCCGATCAGAGACTAAAAAAGGATTATGGGAACCTTATAAATCTGAATTTAAAGAGTTAGTGCCATTTGGAAGTATTGCTCTTAAACTGGCTATGGTAGCAGCAAATCAAGGTGATTTCGTAGGATCTCTGCAGCCAAAAAATGAGTGGGATATATGCGCAGGCCATTGTTTGATAAATGAAGCTGGTGGTAAGTTATTATCTACAGAGAGTAAAGAAATTATTTACAATAAAAAAAATACACTAACTAGACCAGGATTAGTCGCAGGTAATCAAATAGTTGTTGATAAATTCTTAGAACTATCAAAAATAAATAAATTTAAATAATATTTATACAATAGATAGTATTAATTTGTAAGAACATTATTATTGATTAGATTATAAAAAACATAAATATAAGAACAGAAATCAATTCTATTTATTTTGTAGAAAACTTTAGTAAAATTTAACCGTGAAGAATGCAACTATTTATATTAATCGAGGAGTATTATGAGTAAGCCTGTAAGTTTAACTGATGCACATAGAGTTGCATTTATATTTCTCTATTTTGCATCTGAAACAGATCAGAAATTAGCTTCTGAAGAAATGATTGTTATATCAGATAAAATAGAAAACTGTATAAATGAAAGTCTTAAAAAGGTTGATAATTTAAATTTGTGGAATATTATTACTGAATCCTTAAATTGGTTTAACGCCTTATCATTAAATGATAAGCAAATTACCTTTTATCAGTTAATGGATTTTTTAAAAGTTAATTTTTCAGATAATCAAAAAAGTCGTATACTTGAAGATTTAAAAGTATTAGCAAAATCAGATGGTATATTTTTAGAAGCAGAAAAAGCTTTAATTGATAAATCTGCTGAATTATTAAACTAATCTAAGTTATTAATTTGTTCTAGAGAACTATCCTTTTCAGCATTATTATATTCTATTAAAGAATTTAATGTATCAAAATAAGTAGAACCTATGAGTTTTAAGATGTTAGCTTCATTATAGGCAAGTCTTAATTTACCAATAGCTAAGTAAAGCTGACCAATTTCAAAATGATAAATTTCTTCATCTGGATTTAAAAGAGTTGCTTTTTTTAAGGCAATTGCAGCATTATCTAAATTCCCAATCTGTTTTAAGCAAAGTCCAATATAATACTGAGAATCAGCGTCCTGATTATCAAATATTAGAGCTTTTTGAAATGATGTAATTGCAGATTCATATTCTCCTAATTTATACAAACATTTACCAATTAAAAAATGCACTAAAGCGTCATCTGGATATTGATTAGCATATAAATTAAACTTAGTAAGTGCATCTTCAAAAAGTAATAATTCCATTAATAATACACCCGTTTGAAATGATATTTTTTTATCCTGAGGATTAAGAATTTTTGCCTGATTAAATGCCAAAATTGCCTGAAATGATTTTCCAAGATTTCCATATGCAAGTCCAAGAAGATAGTTTGTATTAAAATCAGGATTTTCACAATTCATTGATTCTAATAAATACTTAATAGTTTTTTCGTAGTATCCTAACTCATACGTAGTTAATGCTAGCTCATTATAAATTTTTGATAACTCATCATTGAAATTTAAAGCTTTTTCATACACATACATTGCTTCTTGAAAATAATCCATCTGTTTATATGCGTCTGCTAACTTTAAGTAATTATCTATATCGTTAGGTTCTTTTTCAATAAGTCTTGAGAATCCATCAATTGCCTCCGGGTATCTTGATTCTTGTAATAAAACATTACTAAAAATTGATAAAATTCTAGTAGAATCAGGAAAATTTATAATATAATTTCTAAGTGGTTCAACAGCATTTCTGTATTGCTTTTTGTTAAAAAGTAATAAACCTAATTTTCTATTTACTTCAATATTTTCGGGAGAAAATTTTCGAGTTATTTTGTAATTTTTTATTGCTTCATCTAACTTTAAAATTTTCTCATAGACTTGGCCCAAATAATAATGATACTCACCATTTTCTTTTTCATATATTGTACTTTTTGTAAAAAAATCTAGTGCTTGACTTAATTTACCAATTTTTAGAAAAACTTTTCCTAAGTGAAAATGAATTTCAGCATTTTGCTTGTGTAATTCGAGAGCTTTTTTTAATTGTTTTATAGCTAAAATATTTTTTTGTTCCATTGCATAAATTTTTCCCAATGCAAGGTATACTCTATAATCAAGAATTTTATTTAGAATAATTTGTTCAAGAACAATGCGCGCACCTTGAAAATCTCCTCTATGCATCATACTTAAGGAAAATCCAATTTTTGCATGAATATTTTTTGGAGATTTTTGAATTGCATTATGATAATAAATAAGAGATTCAAACCAATTCTTCATTCCAAAGTGAATATCGCCAAGTAATAGGTCAAGCCTAAGTTCATTTGGATAATTTAATTGGAATCCTTTAATTAGGTTATAAGCTTTCTCGTAATTATCTTGACTAAGATTTGCTAATCCTAGAATAAACTTTTTTTCAGTCGAAAGTTGGGATATACTATCAAGATTAGAAATTTCATTGATAAACGAATTTGTAGAATCTTTATTTGAAAATAATTGATTTGTTAAGAATTCATGATTTAGAAAAATTTCATCTAAGACTATTGCTTGAGAAAGTAATTCTGCAGCGTCTTTAAATAATCCTCTATCATAATATGATAGTGCTATATTTGTTAATTCAATAGCCTCAACATTAGTTTCATCTAATTTTGGAGAAGTATCATTTAATACTCCAACATATCTTATTTCAGGAAACCAAGCACCATAAGGATGGAAAAAACTTGTATCATTATAATTCATTCTTAAAGAATCATTTAATTCCTTTATAATCATAGAATAAGGGCTTTCAGAAAATGTATCATTAGATGCTATATAAATATTATCTAAACCTATTAATGGATTTATTAACTTTGATTGAAATCTAAGAATTTCGCTTTCATATATTTTAGCAGATCTAAAATATAGAATATTTGCAATTGAATCTTTTTTTATTTCAAAATAAAAATCTGCAAAAGCTAACAAATAATTTGCAAAATTTTCTTTTTCAAGATTTGGTTCCAATTCTAATTCAGAGATAATTTGTTTTGCTAACTTATCGGCACTTTCATAGTTGGAAAGATTTTTTTCAACTCGAAATTTCTCGATTAGTTGCTCTATTTCGTCTTTTGACTGATTGTTGCTGAATGTAAAACAGAGTAATAAAATGATATAAAAAGTTAATTGAATATAATACATTTTTTATTTTCTTAGTATCTAAATTTAAATATAAACATAATTTAGCTAAAATCTTTTCAATAAAAATGCCAATTCTTGTAATAGCATATTTATCCACTTTAAATTTAAGACGATGGTAACATTCAAATTCTTTAATAAAATTAATAGGAAATATAATGGACGTACTTTTTAATCTAATAAAACAGGAAATAGAAACAACCTCAATCAAGTTATTTATGAAGGGAACAAAAGAGATGCCTATGTGTGGTTATTCTAATACTGTTGTTCAAGTTTTAAAACATTATGGTAAAGATTTTTCTACAACTAATGTTTTAGAAGATCCAGCAATAAGAGTAAAATTATCTGAATATTCAAATTGGCCAACAATTCCACAATTGTTTGTAAATGGTGAATTTATTGGCGGATGTGACATTGTTGTTGAACTTCATCAAAAAGATGAATTAAAAACAATTTTAGATCAAGCTAAAAAATAAACTTTATTAACATATAATCAAACTTGTTACGTAAAGAAAATAGTAATTATGCTCAAGTGGCATTTCCTTTAACGAGTTTTAAAAATTTTACCTATGTAATTCCAGCAAGTTTAAAAAATCAAATAAAAATTGGTTCATGCGTACTAGCTCCAATTCGAAATAAAGAAAGAATTGGATTTGTCATTAATATATCTGATAAAACAAGGTTTGATGGTAATATTTATGAATTAAAAGGTCGATTAGAAAAAGACCTATCAATACCTAAAGATCTCTGGGAAACTTTAAATTGGATCTCATTTTATTATTTTTGTTCTATAGGTAAGGTAATTAAGTCTGCAATTCCATTAAGTTTTAAAAAAAATCTAAACTTAAAAAGAATAGGATATGTAAAAATTACGAACTTCGGACTTAAAAGTATAAGTATACTATCAAAAAGTGCTAATGCTCAAAGAGCAATTTTAAATTTACTATCTAAAATAGATGAACCCGTTCCTATTTCCTCACTAAGAATAGTTTCGAAATCTGCTTCTTCTATTTGTAAAAAATTGGAAGAGAAAGGATATATTGAAACTTCTTTTAAAAATCAGATTTTTAACCGCTTAAATCAACTTCCAAATAAAAATTTTACTCATATTGAGTTAAATAATGAACAGGAAAAATCATTTAATAAAATTAAGAAAAACTTTATAAATAATTTTTTTTCTATTAATTATATTCATGGTGTTACTGGCTCAGGTAAAACAGAACTTTATATAAAATTAGCTGAATCTGTGATTAAAAAAAATAAAACAGTAATTATTCTTGTTCCTGAAATTGCTTTAACACCTCAGATTTCTGCCAGATTTAAGTCCTATTTTGGTGATAAAATTGCAATGTGGCATAGTAAATTAACAATTGCAGAAAAATCTTGGACTTGGAAAGAAATTAAAAAAAGACGATTTTCAATTATTATAGGAGCAAGAAGTGCTTTATTTACTCCAATGAAAAGTCTAGGGTTAATAATTGTTGATGAAGAGCATGATTATTCATATAAACAGGATAGAGTATCTCCATATTATCATGCACGTAATACAGCATTAATGAGAGCTAAATTTGCAAATATACCTATTGTTTTAGGTAGTGCTACACCAAGCATGGAAATGTATTATCAAAAAATTACTAAAAAAGTCACATGGACTAAACTAAAAAATAGATATGGTAACGCTAGTTTACCCTCCATTAAGATGGTTGATATGATGGAAGAAATGAAAAAAAATGAAAATTTCAATTCATATTTAAGTTCTGAACTTAAAATTTCAATACAAAATTGTTTGAACAAAAATGAGCAAGTAATCTTAATGCTTAATAGAAGAGGCTATGCAGTCGTTCAGCAGTGCTTAAGTTGTAGTAAAATAAGAAATTGTCCTAATTGTTCAGTTAGCTTAACATATCATAGGAAAGTTAATAAGTTAATTTGTCACTATTGTGATTTTAAAGAAAAAAAAGGAATAAGTTGTAAATTCTGCGGTAGTAATGAAATTCATTTTTTAGGCTCTGGGACGCAAAAAATTGAGGAAGAATTGATTCAAATCTTTCCTTCTTTAAATATATTAAGAATGGATATTGATTCTGTTCAATCTAAAGGTGGTCATGAAAAAATATTAAAAAAATTTGGAAATGGCGAAGCGGATATTTTGCTTGGTACACAAATGATTGCAAAGGGATTAGATTTTCCTAATGTTACTTTAGTAGGTGTTTTAAATGCTGATACAGGAATATTTATGCCTGACTTTAGGGCTGGAGAGAGAAATTTTCAACTTATTTATCAAGTTGTAGGACGTTCGGGTAGACATAAAAAGCCTGGAAAAGCAGTTATTCAAACTTTTAATCCAAAAGAAATTAGTATTTCTTTGGCAGCTCATCAAAATTTAAAACAATTTTATAACACAACAATTGCACAGCGAAATGAATTATTTTATCCGCCATTTTCACGAATTTCTAGATTTATTTGCTCTGGTTTAGATAAATTAGAAGTTAAAAAAAGAATTTATTATATTTACAATTTATTAGAAAAAGTTGAAGGATTACAGATTTTAGGTCCTTCAATTGCCCCTATAGAAAAAATTAAAAATTCATGGAGATACCACTTAATAATAAAATATGAAATAAATATGCCACATATTTTACATCAAAATCTTAGAGTACAAATTTTATCAATGCTAGATAATACTTTTAAAAATGTTAAGGTTCAATTAGATGTAGATCCTATTTCTATTTTATGAAGATTTTCATAACTTATATGCTTTTTATTTCGATTTCATTTCCATTAGAATTCGAAACAGATATAGGGGATTGTAATCTTTTTTTTGATGAAAAAACTAATTCATATATACAAGATTATATTATTTTCATCCAAAATGATATCAATAAATTAGTAAAAGAGTTTGGGCAAGTTAAGAAATTCCCTTTTGAAATATTTATAACTAATAATATCAATAAGTTTAAAAAATTAGCAAAAGGGCCTATGCCTGAATGGGGTGTTGGGATTGCAAAAAAGAACCCATCAAGAATTGTAATAAAAGGAACTAAGTTAGGAAAAATATCTTATAATAGATTGTATGAAATTTTAAGTCATGAATTGAATCATATTTATCTATTTAGAACACCAAATTATAATATTTTACCTAAGTGGTTTATTGAAGGATTTGCTAGTTATTGGGCAGATGAGCTTACAGTTACAAAAAAAATCCATATATCATCTGCACTTTTAGAAAAAAAACAATTTTCACTTGAAACATTAAAAAGTTTCAATTCTTTTAATAGGATTCATGCAAGTTTAGCATATGCTCAATCAGCGGTAGCAATTTATACTATAATTCATTTTTATGGTAAAAATAAATTAATTGAAATTATTCAAAGTAATAAAAGTAAAGATACTTTTGAAACTCATTTTTATGAAATTACATCTGATTCAATGCTTGAATTAACTTATAAATATGAGAAATATTTAAATAAAAATTTTAAGTGGATGTTTTTATTAAAATCCTCTAATATTCTCTTTACATGTTTACCATTAATTTTAGTTATTGGCTATTTTATAAAAAAAAGAAGGAATAAATTAATTTTAGAACAATGGTCAAAAGAAGAATTAGAGATTAGTAATAATGAAGAACCTATTTAATTTATATTTCTTATTTAATTTAGTCTTTGGATCAGGGTTTATTGAGTCTCCACAAAATTCAATTAATTTAGCACGCTGGAACGGTGGCTCAGCATCTTCAAATATTTATCATCAGTTGAATCCTGCAGCATTACCTATTTTTAATGTTGTATCATTTTCTAATATTCAAATACCTGGCGATATATCATTAAATAGTATTTTTATTTCTCAAAATTTTAAAAATTATTTAATTAAGATTAATACAACAGTTATAGACTATGGTAGACTTGAAGATTTTGTTACTAATAAAAATTTTAATGCAAATGATTTAAAGGTTGATCTTTCAATTAAATCTACTTTTGAAGAAATTTTATCTTTAGGACTTCAAATTGGTTATCTAAATAGAAATATAGAAAATTTTTCTAAATCTATTTTAGTTACAAAATTTGGATTAAGAACTCAATTATTAGAAAAAAGATTAGGAATTGGATTTGTTTTAAATCATTCTTTTGATGATGAAGATAAAATATATTCCTTAATTGGTATATTTTATAAACCTATTTATTTCCCTGGCGAGCTTTCCATTGATATTAAAGGTGTAAAGCAGAGTGAAATTATATTTTCGATAATTTTAAATATTAATTCTTATTTTGATTTTTCATTAGGTTTTACCAATGATAAATTGAAATATCATACTGGGTCAACTATTGAAAATATTTATAGTGGATTAGGATTAGGATTTAATCTCAATCTTAAGAGCTACAATTTAGCATATGGGATTAGAAATATAGGACAATATGGTGTAATGAATGGTATAACTTTAAGTTTTAATTTATGATAATGGATTTTCACCCGTTTTTAATACATTTCCCTATTAGTTTTTATTTTTTAGCATTTTTATTTGAAATTTTACGATATAAATTAAATTGGATTAATGAAAATACTCCTCTACTTATATTTATAATCGCATCAATATTCTCAATCTTCTCTGCATTCACAGGTGATGCAGCAAAACTAAATATAGGAGATAGTGATAAAATAATTGTTTTATTAGAAAATCATGAAGGTATGGGAACATTAGTTACAATTTTTGGATTAATATTTTCATTTTTTTTATTATATATGAGGTTAAAATATCCAAAAAAAAAATTATCAATTATAAAACGATTAATTTTTTTATTGATGACTTTGATGGTTTTTTATACAGGATTTTTAGGCGGAAAAATTGTTCATAATTTTGATATCACTTATATAAATAAATTGGAACGATATAATTAGTTTTTCAAATAGGATAGCATCTTTAAAACTTATTTTTGGATTAATTAAAACTAATAATTATGTTCCAAATTCAAATAATGTTATACAAAAATACTATACTGATTTAAAAAAGAAACAAATTCCATATTTAGAAGTATATCCCAATAAAAACATAAGAAGATTTGAAGTAATTTTATTTCATGGTGCGTCTCCATATGGAGAAGAACATCCTGCTATGATAAATCTTGCTTTAGCTTTGGCAAAAAGTGGAATAAAAGTTTATATACCACAACTACCAAAATTAACTGAATTAGAGATTAGTAACCATACTATTAATTTAATTTCTCATTTTTATTCACTTATTGTAAAAGAAAACTATAAAAAAAATATAGTTCCAGCGGGTATTAGTTTTGGCGGGGGGCTACTGATTAAAGCATTAACAAAAACTATGGTCAAAAACTTTTTACCAAAATCAATTTTAACATATGGAACATATTTTAGTTTAGCTTCAAGCATAGAATTTTTACTTTCTGGAAGAATTATTAGTAATGGTAATGAAGAGTTTATAAAACCAAATGATTGGGGCTTGATTGTATTATTTCATAATTTTCTTTCAGGTATAGATGCCGGTTTTGACACAAGTCAAATGGAGAAAGTTCTTAGATTAAGAGTGAAAAATAAAATAGTAGAATCAAATAATGAATTGAGGAGACTTCCAGAGGACCAAAAAAAAATTATGTTTGATATTTTAAATTCAAAACAAACTAAAATTATAAAAAAGTTAACAGAAAAAATGAAAACTGTATATCAAGAAGAGCTTGAAGATATTTCACCTTCAAATGTTTGTAATGAAATTAATTATAAGGTATTTTTAATGCATGGAGCAAACGATTCTATGGTTCCTTATACAGAATCAATAAAGCTCAGTAAAAAAATAAAAAAATCTCAATTATTTTTATCAGGACTATACGAACATAGAGAAATATCAAAAAGTAATTCTCTTATTAAAAAAATATGTGAACTGAAACATATGTCCAATTTTTTTACTGATTTTATGGATTATAATGAAAGTTAAACCATTTCAAGGCGGATATGATAAAAATTTTAGCTATGTTCTTTGGTGTCAGGAGTCATTAAGAGCAGCAGTTATAGATCCATCCGTTGAACCTTTAAAGATATTTGAATTTATTGAAGAAAACAATCTAGTTTTAGAAAAAATATTAATCACACATACTCACTATGATCATATTGCATATTTAGATGATTTTATATTTAAATTTCCTAATATTAGAGTTTTTGGTTATAAAATGCCCGTAAAAAAATTGAATAGTAATTATATTAAATTATCTAATAATCAGATTTTTAACATAGGAAACAACATAATTACTGCAATTTTTACTCCAGGTCATTATCCAGATTGTATGTGTTATTGGAATTTAGACGAAGGGTTTATATTTAGTGGAGATACTGTTTTTGTAGGTCGTACTGGTAGAACAATAAGTTCAGCGAGTAAAATTGAAGATTTATATCATTCAATATATAAAAAATTTTTGAAATTACCAACTTCTACAGTTATTTATCCAGGCCATAATTATGGATTTTCAAAGACATGTACAATAAAGGAGAATATTAAGTATTCTCCTTTTTTTCAATGTAAAAATTTTGCAGAATTTAAATTAGTTATGGAAAATTATGAACGAAGCAGAAAATAATAAAAGTTTAAAATTAAGTAATATTTTAAAAAAAGATAATTGGACTGTAAAGCAATTTTATCCAATTGAGAATACTAATAATTTTGAAGTGAAAATTATATTCAAAAATCTTCCTGGAGTTTTAATAAGAGACTTTTTTGCCCCAAATACTATTAATCATCTTTCAATGAATAAAGATAAAGTTTATATAACTTCAACTGGTATAGATGATGTTTCTTGGAAATATGAATTAGATAGAATTTCAGAAGATTGAATTATCTAAAGTTTTAATTTAGATGATTTTCAGTAATGATTATCACTCATTTAACTACATAGTTTAATAAAAAAAATAGCTTGTTAAACTAAGTAGATAAACATTAGAATAATAGGGTAAGATAACTCTGCACTTTAATACACAATAGGAGGTATAATGGCCGATAAAGTTAAAAAAGTCGGAATTAAAAAAGAAAAAGGGTATCTATATTATTTAGATAAAAATGGGGATGTCAGTCGATCTAAAATGGCAAGAGGAAGCCAAGAAGGTGGAAATACCGAGGTAGTTTTATCAACAGGCGTAACTAGAGAAAAAGGATATCTTTATTTTATTGATAAAGATGGAGATGTTGCAAAGTCTCCTATGGCACGAAAAAAATAAAATATATTCTTATATTACAATGAAAAGCCCTTTTAATTTAAAGGGCTTTTCTTTTTTTATAAACTATGAAATATATAAATCTATTAATCTTTACAACATTCCTATTATTTTCGGAAAATATAACTGAAATTAAAATTAAAGGAAATAATATAACTCAAGATTATATTATTTTCCGTGAAATAATGCATCCAATCCATTCTGAATTTTCAGATTCATTAAGAATTGAAGACGAAAATAGATTATATAACCTTGGAATTTTTTCATTTGTTGAAATTAATCAAATAAATAATATTTACCAAATTCATGTAAATGAGATATTTAGATATTATCTGCTACCATTAGTTGATATTGATGAATCAAATAAAAATGGGGGGACTTCATATGGATTAGCATTCAGTATTTTAAATTTAAATGGTAAAAATAGAAAATTTGAAGCTGGAACTATGTTTGGTAATAAACACTTGTACTTTTTTAATTTTTCTGATCCTTGGATATTTGGTAATCACATTTCATCTGAAATTAATTTTTTTCAAAAATATGAGCAATTATTTTGGTACGATAATAGTATAGAAAATGATTTTAAAAATATTATTAAAGGTTTTCAATTTGGAGTAGGCTTTCATATTGGTTTGAAAAATAATTTTAATTTTAATTTAGGTTTTTTTAATAATAAAATTGACTTTAGTAATTATATTGAGACTGAGATTATTCAAGAATATCAAAATATTGGAATAAAATTAACTTATTCGCTCGATTCTAGAGATATTATAATTGATCCTACAAAAGGAACTCTTCTAAAATTCAATTTTAATCAAAATATTGGAATAAATAGCTCAAAGTCATTTTCAAATTTATTTTTAGAGATAAATAAGCATTTTAAAATTTCAGATTTTAAAGATTTTACAATTAATCTAAAATCTAAATTGTTATTACAGAATCCTAATCATATTCCTATTTTTAATTACCATAGTTTAGGTGGTGAAGATTTTGTAAGAGGATATAATCGATATCCTAATAGTAATCCTGCAGAAATTCAAAGTAAAATAAGAGCAAATCAGTTATTTTCTCATTCCTTAGAATTTCAATTTACTCTTGTAGAAAAAAAGTCTTTTGATGGATTCGAGTTCGGGTTAGACAATATATGGTTTATTGATATTGGTATTGGAACGATATATTTAGATGAATTTTTAGAAGCTAAAGCTTTGAAAAGCTATGGAGTTGGATTTAGATTCTTTTTATCTGGAATTGGAACAATTGGATTTGATATTGGTTTTAACCCTTATTCCTCGACCCCTCAATTACATATATCTGATAGTAAAGATGATTAATTAAATAGTTTTTTGATTATCATAGCTTTTTCAAATTGGTTCTCATTACCATTTATCATTCTTAATATATTACTTCTATGAGTAAATATAATAAATAACGCCAAGAAAATAGAAAGAATTGGATAGTAATTAAAAGTTAAATTTTCACCAGAGATATAAAGATAAATTGGAATTGAGCTTGCTGCCACCATAGTACCAAATCCTACGAATCCTGTCAATATTAAAATTATAATCCAATGCAGTAATGCAATACCTACAGAGGTTGGATGTAATGCTAATAACATTCCTATTGCTGCACCAGCTCCTTTTCCACCTTTAAATTTATGATATACTGGATAAACATGTCCAATTATTGCAGATAAACCACAGAGTAAAATATTTAATTCCGAAGTACCTATATATTCAGAATTTAGTAGCATAAAGTATGAAATGTATTTTGCACAGATATATCCTTTTAATATGTCAATCATTAGAACACCTAAGGCAAATACAAAGCCTTGAGTACGGAATGCATTAGTTCCACCAGCATTTCCACTTCCATGTTTTCTAATGTCTACACCTTTTAGTTTTCCAAGAAATAAACTTCCGGAAAAGGAACCAATTAAATAACTCAAAAAAATATTTAAAATTGTATTATTAATCATTTGGTATTTCTTGGATTCCGATAGAAATTGATCCTGGACCTGCATGAACGCCTAAAGCACAGCCCATTTCTATATTATAAATTTTCTCTATATTTTTGAAATCATCAATTGATATCTTTAGTAACTCAGCACCTTTATGATTATTACAATGGCCTATTTGAATAATATATCTTTTCGAAACTTCTAGTCTTTTTCTAATAAATCTTGCGAATTTACTTTCTAAGTTTTTTGTTCCAAATAATTGTCCAGCTTTTTCAATTACTCCATTTTTGGCTGTTAGGATTGGTCTGATTCTTAATAAATCTGCAATAACTTTTACTGATTTAGGTAATCTCCCACCTCTCACAGGATATGTTAAGTCATAAATTGCTAAATATACTTTTGTTTTAGGAATTATCTTATGTACTTTTTCCGTAATTTCATCATGAGAAAGTCTATTTTTTGCTAATTTTGCTGCATACATAACTATCAACCCTTGAGCAACAGAAGCTGTCATTGAATCTATGAGGGTAGTCCTTGATTCTGGAACTCTTTTAGATGCCGTATGTGCAGATTGTAATGTTCCACTTAATTTTTTTGATAAATGAATTGAAATGACAGATTTATAATGACTGGATAAATAATTATATTGTCTTCTGAAGTCTCCTGGAGTTGGCTGTGATGTTTTTGGATGTATTGGATTTACTTTTAATTCTTGGAAAAACTCTTGAGGTGATTGAGAAACTTTATCAATATAGCCAATATTTCCAAAATGGTATCTAACAGGAACTACATGAATATTTAAACTATCAGATTCTGGTGGTAAATCTGCTCCAGAATCAGTTAAAATTGCAATTTTTTGTAAAGATTGTCCACCTGCAGAAGCTTGTTGCTGACTCATGTCATCAGTTTTTTGATCTGAAACAATACCGTATTTACTACAATAATTAAAAACTTTCGCAGGTTCATTAGTATGAATATGAATCTTTGCTTTAGACTTAGATCCAGCAATTACTAGGCTGTCTCCAAATGCCATCAATTCTTCCCTTACTTTTTTCCGATCTATGTCATCACCATTTATAAGGCATTCAGTGCAAAAATTATATTTCAATTCATTAGAATGAATTTCGCTACTATTCTTTTCTGATTCATCTAAAAAAAAATTTTGAATTTTTAAGTCTTTAATAGATCCAGAATTTATAAAATAAAATATTCCATTTAATAAATCAACAAATCCTTGTGCACCTGAATCTACTACGCCTGATTTTTTTAAAATAGGTAATAGATTAGGTGTATTTTGCAATGATTCTTCTGCTTTTTGTATTCCCAATTCCAATAAACGTACAAAATCTATTTTTTTATTTTTTAATAAATTTATTAATTCATTTGAAAAATCTGTAATAACAGTCAATATAGTTCCTTCAGTTGGTTCTGCTAAAGCTTCTCTAGCATAATCAGCACCTACTTTAATCGCTATACTGAAGGTTTCAGGAGTATGCTTTCCTACTTCATTTGAACCATCGCAAAATCCTTGAAAAAATTGTGCTAGGATTGCACCTGAATTTCCTCTAGCTCCATCTATTGCTGAATCTGCGACTTTTTCAAGCATTTCATCAACACGATTATGAACTTGGTTAATAGTTCCATCTAAAATAGAAGTGAGAGTAAATGCCATATTTGTACCTGTATCTCCATCTGGAACAGGGAAAACATTTATTTTATTCAGGTAATCTTGTCTTGAGATTACATTTTGAATGCCAGCAGTGATAGCTCGATGTAATCGAATACCATCAATATATGTAATTTTATTATTTGTAATAAATATCCGTTAAATCTTCAGGGTTAAAAGAATAGGACAATTTTTATATTACGAACAATATTATTTTCTTGACCTGAGAATTACTAACCAGGTAATTTTAAGTACTTGCTATTCATTAAATAAACTAATGATTCAAATATGAAAATAAATTTAATTAGAAAAGAGCAAGAAAACCTCCTTCATAAAAAAATAATAAAAAAGACAGTTCAAGTTTTTTTCTGAAAAAGGCCATGAAAAAGCAACACTTAATCAAATTGTATGTTTAGTAGAGTTCAGCAAGGTAATTTTTATAATTATTTTGAAAACTAAGAAGACTTATTTTTGACGAATATAGAAACTAAAGTTCAAAAATTAATTGAAGAAATGGAATCACTAATTGATAAAAAACAATTAATTTTAACTCAAATTAAATCAATTTTAGTATTAACGATAAAGTTCTTTAAAGAAAATGATTTGTTTAATAAATACAGAGATTTTTTTCAAATGATGGTTAATAAAAAAAGAGTTATAGTGTATCAAACATTAAATGAATTTTTCAATAGGATGCAAAATATCTATGAAAAAATGACCTACTTTTCTTCTTTAATATTAGGCAGAGAAATAAAAAATATAGAGGTAAGGATTGGTAATTCTCAAATACATACAAAAATATTACTTCTAATGATTCATTATCATATTTTACATGTCAATGTCGATTTAATTGAATTTAATCAAAAAAAAGCTAATCAAATTTTTGATGTATCTTTTAACGGGGTAAAATTTAAATGAACAGATTATATTTAATAATATTTTTTATTAATTTTATTTTATCTAATGAATATAATCTTGACAGCTTAATAAAAATTGGATTAGAAAATAGTCCTTCGATTAATCTTGCAGTGGAAGAATTAAAAAAAGCTAGAGCAAATTCAATTGAAGCGCGATCTACAGCACTGCCTAAAGTTCAAATATTCACATCAGGAACCAAAAATTTTAATATAGCTGGACAGCCAATTTCCTTCCCAATATTTCCAGGTCTTTTAGACCAATTTGGTAATCCAGTATCAAATGATTCATTATCTTATTTTCAAGCAACTGGATTAATTATGAGTGAGATTGATTTACCAATGGGAACAGATTATTCTGGAGTATTTGGAATCAATTTCAATCAAACTCTTTTTGATGGTAGAGTATTTGCGGCAATTAGAGCTTCAAAGATTTATGATACTTATACTGAAGAATCATATAATGAAATAGTAGAAAAAGTTATAGAAAATATTAAAATTTCATTTTATTCAGTACTTTTAACAAAGAAAGTTTTTAAAGTTTTTAAAAAATCATTAGAAAGAGCCAAATCGAATTTTAAAAATACAGAATTATTATTTGAGTCTGGAAACGTAAATGAATTAGAATTAATAAGAGCGGAATCATTAGTAAAAGATCAAGAAACTTTTCTAAAAAATGCTGAAAAAAATAAAATATTAGCTTTAGAACAATTATGCTTAGTTATAGGCATTAAAAATGTAGATAACTTGAATATAATAGGAAGTTTTAAAGAAATTAATTTTAACATACTTAGTTTAGAAAATTATGAAAAAAAATTATTAAAAAATCAATCCCAAATAAGACAATTAGAAGCAAGTTATCTATTATCAAAAGAAAATATAAAAACATATTTATCTGAATTTTATCCGAGTATTAGTCTATCAGGAGCTATTCATAAAATACAATCAAAAAATAAGGAAGATTTTAAATTTGAATTTGAACATTTTCAAGATAATACTTCTCTATCAATTAATTTAAGTTTACCAATTTTTGATGGATTTGGCTCCAAAGCAAGAGTTATGAAAGCTAAAGCTGATGCAAAAAAAATAAAATATCAATCTGAAGATTTAAAAAATAACTTATTACTAGAACTAAAAAGTATATATTTGAATTTGAATGAATCAATGGAGAAAATATATGCAGGTGAAACAAAATTAGAATTAGCTAAAAAAGGCTATAGTATTGCAAGTGATTTATTTAAAAATGGAATGACAACTCAATTAGACTTACTTGGCGCAGAGATTAATTTAAATCAAGCCGAATTAAATTTAATTCAGGCAAAATTTGAATACCAAATAGAAATGGCCAAACTTTCACGTTCAATTGGTGAAAATACAGAAAGAATTAAATAATGAAAAAAATAGTTCTAAATATAATTATCATCTTATTTTATGGTTGTTCATCGTCATATGGTGATGAAAATGAAAAAAAAATTGAAAAACAAATACCTGTTAGAACAAAAGTATTAATGCCAAAAAAATATGTAAAAGAAATAAAAGGAACTGGTAAAATAAAGTCCGCTCAACAGGCTAATTTAATGTTTGAAGTTCCAGGTAAAATTGTATCTGTAAATTGTAAAATTGGAGACTATTTAGAAAAAGGTGATATTATAGCATCCTTAAAAAATGATGTTTATAAAGCTAAATTTCAATTAGCAGAGAACGCTCTAAATAAAGCAAACAGAGATCTAAAGAATATTGAAAGATTATTTAAAAGTAATGCTGTATCTGAAGATGAATATCTTAACGCTAAATTAGGTCAAAATAATGCTAAATCTAATTTTATTACTGCAAAATACGCATTTGAAAGTACAGATTTAATTGCACCTTTTAGTGGGACAGTAACTCATATAAATCTACAAATAGGAGAATTATTTAGTCCTGCTCCAGTGCCTTTGCCTCCTGTAATTATTTCAAAAATGGATGATTTACAGTTGGAAGCAAATATTTCAAGCAAGGAGATAATGAGCTTTAAAAATGGCCAAAAAGCTACAATAAAGTATCCTGAATCAAATACTAATATTGAATTAAGTGGAGTCATCTCTGAAGTTGGTTATGTACCACTTACAATGAGTAATAGCTATAAAATTAATATAGATATACAAAATCCAAATGAGAAGTTAAGGTTAGGTATGATGATGAATTTTTCCGTTGAAGTTTCAGAAGCAGATTCAGTATACATGATTTCAAATCGTTTTATTTTACAAGAAAAAAACAATCAGTTTATTTGGTCTATTAGTAATGATAAACCAAAAAAAGTATATGTTAAAATTAGTGAATTAATTAATGATAAAATGATAGTTGTGGGTGATTTATATCCAGGTATAGAGATTATTACTGATGGTTTAAGGCGAGTTGAAAAAGAATCGAAACTTAGAGTAATAGAATGAAAATAACTGAAAAGGCAATTGATTATCCATTAATATCATCATTTTTATGTTTTTTAATATTTTCTCTTGGACTTTTCTCTTATTTTATAATTCCTAGGGAGGCTGTGCCTGAGATAAAAGTACCTGTTGCAAATATTTTTAATCAATATTTAGGAGCTGGTCCTGAAGAAATTGAAAATGAAATACTGAAGCCTCTAGAGGAAAGTTTAGAAGAGTTAGAAGATATTGATTTTATAAGATCATATGCATTGCAAGGGTTTGCATATACCGTTGTTGGATTTCCTCCAGAATCTGATATGAAGTCAAGTTTAGATGAATTACGAGAAAAAGTATCCGATGCTGAATCAAATTATATAGATGAAGTTGAAAAATCTAAAATTACTCAGGTAAGTTTTGATGATGTTCCAATTTTAATTTTAAATATATTTGGAGACTATCCTACTAATCAATTATCAGAGATAGCTGAAAATTTTAAGGATGAAATTGAAAATATAAAAGGCGTTAATGAAGTAACAATTTTTGGTGATTTAAATCGTGAAATTTCTATCGATGTTAACCCTACTTTGTTAAAATTACATAATATACCAATTCAGGGAATCATTAGAGCCCTACAATCAAATAATCTTAATATGCCAGGAGGCTCTGTAGAATTAAATGGTCAAGATTTATTAGTGAGAACTGTTGGGAAATTTAATTCTCTCGAATCAATTTCTAATTTAATGATTTATAAATTTCCTGATGGAAGTATTGTAAGAATAAAAGATGTTGCTACTGTAAAGGATATTTATGAAGATCAGTTAAGTTATTCAAGGTTTAATACTATAAATTCAATAACATTATTAATTCGGAAAAAAGTTGGATTTAATATAATAGAAACATCTAAAGAAATTGAAAATTTAGTTGAAAATTTATCAATTTCTTTTCCACCTGCCATTCAGTATGAATTTAGTAATCGTTTAGCTGAAGAAACTGAACAATCTACTGCTCAATTAAGTCAAAATGCTTTATTTGGAGCAATACTTGTTATAATTACTCTTTATTTTGGTATTGGTTTAAGAAATGCATTAATAGTTGCATTTGCTATTCCATTTAGTATTTTAACTGCATATTTATTTCAATACATTTTTAATATTAGTCAATCTGGAATTACTATGTTTTCATTAATTATGGTTTTAGGTATTGTTGTAGATGGTGCAATAATTGTAGCAGAAGCGACTTATCGCCAAATGGAGCTTGGTTTAAATAAAAAAGATGCATCAAAAAAAGCTATAAATAAAGTTGGTTCACCAATCTTAACCTCAGTTTTAACTACAATAGCAGCATTTGCACCAATGATGTTTATGACTGGGATTATGGGACAATTTATGAGTTATATTCCTAAAATTGTAATATTTTCTTTAATCGGTGCCGCAATTGCAGATCATTTTTTAATACCTGTTTTATCATCATTATTTATGACAATTAATACAAAAAATTCCTTAATGTCAGGTGATTGGATAGGAGCTAAAATCTATAAAAAAATTATTAATTGGGCACTTAAAAATAGAAAATTAACTTTAACTTATACTTTTTCATCATTTTTAATTGGTATTTTTATTTTATTTCTTTCTGCATCATCGAGTTTCAATTTAGTAAAAGTTCAAGTTTTCCCAAATGTACCTAAACCAAGATTCATTATAGATATTGAAACAGAACCTGGTTCAGATTTGAATTATACAAATTCAATAACAGAAAGTATTGAACAAATATTAATTAACATGTATGAAGTAGAGAGGTTTGCTGCTACTGTAGGGCAATCTGGAGTTCAGAATGTTAGATTGAGTCAAGGAACCGCTTTAGGAAGTGAAGTTGCTCAAATAAACGTTGACTTAATTGATAAATCAGAAAGAGATCGTGATGTTAATGAAATAATCATTTTTCTACAAAATAAAGTAAAAAATATTCCTGGTGTTGATTTTTCTTTTTCATTAATAAAAGAAGGACCACCCGTTGAAGATAGATTGGTTTTAGATATAAGTGGTGAAGATTTATCACTGATTAGTGATGTATCTGAAGATATAATAAAAATTTTTAAAGACATTGGAGGAATATATAATATTCGTTCTAGTTTATCAAAATCTAGAAAAGAAATTCAAGTTAAAATTAACGAAGATAAAGCTGCAATGCTAGGTGTAAATAGTCAAAGTATTGCTCAGACTATTTCTTCTGCCTTATTTGGATTTGAAGTAACAAAGTTTAATCAAGAATCAAAAGAAATTCCAGTAAAAGTTAAGTTAGCAAATACTGATAAAGATATTTTTTCAACTTTAAATAATTTAGAAGTTCCAACAAATAAAAACACTTTAGAATTAATGTCTAGTGTAGCTGACATTGAGTTTAAGCAAGGTCAAGCCTCAATCTATAGAAAAGATTTTAAAAGAACTATATCAATTTCAGCTGATGTATATGAGGATTATAGTTTAATTGACATACAAAGGGATGTTGAATCAAAAATATCAAAATTAAAACTACCAAGCGGAATAATTACAAATTTTGGTGGAGTAGATGACGAGACGTCCGAAAGCTTTAAGACATTAGGTAAATCTATGTTGATTGCTTTTTTTGTTATATTAATTCTTCTTGCATTCCAGTTCAAATCTTTAAAACAACCTTTTATAATAGCAATTACGATACCTTTATCTTTTATCGGGGTTATTTTTGGTTTAATGATAACTCGTGTACCATTTGGAATGATGTCATTTTTCGGTGTAGTTGCATTGACTGGTATTGTTGTTAATGATGCTATTGTAATGATCAGTCAAATTAATGATTATAGAGATGAAGGGTTAAATTTATTTGATTCTTTAGTAGAAGGAGGTAAGACAAGATTAAGACCAATTTTATTAACAACAATTACAACAATTTCTGGTTTAATTCCACTGACCTTTGATATTGCTGGTGGTGCAGAGTATTGGAGACCTTTAGCGGTTAGTATAATCTTTGGTCTTTTAGTAGCCACAATTCTTACCTTAGTAGTCATCCCAATTTTATATTCATTTATTGGAGGGGCTAAAGGGGATAATTTGAAAAGTATTTAAGTAATCGATGTGTTTTTAAACCATCGAACCAACAAAGGAATTGGTGTTCAAAGTTTTTATTATTATTTGATGATAGTTGGAGCCCATTCCAAGTTTTTTCTATATTATTATTAATTAAAAATAATGGTAATTTTATATTAACTTGATTAGCATTAGATAATATTTTATCAATTGATTTTTTAAATCCATCATTCCCAATTTCTAGCCAATTTTTTAATATTTTAAATGCTTCTTTATTATAGTAAAGCTTTTCTAGGTCATATCCTTGTTTAGCTTGATGGATTCTAAATCCAGTACCTAAATATACTCTGTCTGAAATACGAGAACTTGGGAAAACTAGTTTTCTTTTTATTACTTTTACTGAGCTTGTTTTAACAACATTTTGTAAAAAATAAAAATCTTCAGTAGCTTTTTTAGGTGGAATCCCTCCTGCCTTTATGTAGCATTTTCTAGTAAAAGCCATTGCCGAACCCATTGTAATAAATCCATATGGAGAATTAACTTTAGCTAAATTATTTGCTGTAGAATAAAGAAATTTTTCATATTTTCTAATTGCATTTTCTTCTATTTGGCCTATCGCTTTTTGATGAAATATACCAGGAATAATGCAATTATAAACACCTTTATCAAAATATGATTTTAAAATATATAGGTAGTTTTGTTCTACTAGAGTGTCTGCGTCTAATGCGATTAAAATTGAATTCGAGTTAGTAAATTTTAATGATAAATCAAATCCTATCCTTCTAGCTAATCCAACCCCTGCTTTTTTTTTAGGTAGAGGATAATTTTTAAATGCATCAATAGTACATATATCAAAATTGAAATTAGATTCATTAATACTATTAATCGTAATTTGATTTTCATTGAAAATATTCTTACATGGATTAGTGGGATTATTTATAACAATAACAACAAGTAAAGAAGTAGGATTAATATTTTTTTGTCCTGAAATAGACCTAAGCGTTGGTATTATTTCAATACCTTCATTAAATGATGGAATAACTATTATAAATGAATATTTATCTTTTAAACCTGTCTTATCAATAATCCAAGGGCTAGTGATTGCATTTTTTTTTAAATATTTATTCAAGTTTAGTTATTTTTTATAAATATGAGATATTTAATATAATGAAGTACTCTAATTTTAAATTTTCCAAAGATTTTTTTATAAAATTAGGTTAATAATTTTAGATTAATAATCAAAATTAATTATCCTGAAGATTACTTAATTAACTAATCTGATATCTATACCAAGCTTTTTACTATGCTTATCTAAAATATCAATCAATTGATTTTCATCAAGATTTTTAGGTAGTTTAATTAAGGCATTTAAATTAAATAGTGGAGTTGCAGAAATTGGAGCTAAATCTATAAAGGTTTCTAATTCAATTATATTTATATTATATGTAGCAAGTTTTTTAGTAAGTGAGTGAACTATTCCTTCATTATCTGCTCCAGAAAGCTTTAACTTTTTAAAATGTGATATCTTTTCATTATCTAATTTTTTAGTTTGTATTATTTGGGCCTGAAGATTTATGTTTTTATTTAGATTTAATTTTAAATTCATTGCTTCTAAATTTGAAAGTGATATTAAAATTATCATTACAAATTGGTTTCCCATTTTCACCATTTTACTTTCTTCTATATTCCCGCCATTATTTTCAATGAGACCACTAAGAGTCGAAACTAATCCAGGTTTATCTGCTCCAAATGCTGTTAAAATATATGATTGCATAATGTCTCCAAAATGATAATTTTAATTATAAATATTTTATAGTAAAATACGCTTTTGCGCCTTTTTTATATAATTAATTTTTTTTAACAATTAATGAAAATTTAATAAATAATGTTTAATACTTCAAAAAAACGAAATCCGAAAAAATTAACATCATTTAGTAGCGGTGCAGGTTGAGCCTGTAAATTAAGTCCGGAGGATTTAGAAAATGTATTATCTAGTATAAATGAACAAAAAATATCAACTGGATTACTAGGTTATGCTACTAACGATGATTGTGCAGTTTACCCATTAGAAAGTGGGCAAAAAATTATTCAATCGGTTGATTTTTTTACTCCAATCGTTGATGATCCATTTGAATTTGGAAGAATTGCCGCAGCTAATTCATTATCAGATATTTATGCTATGGGAGGAAAACCTTTATTTGCATTAAATATAGCATGTTTTCCTTCAGATGATTTACCATTAGAAATTTTAACAGAAATATTAAATGGTGGTCTTGATTGTGCAAAAGAAGCTGGGATTCCAATTTTAGGGGGACATACTGTTAGAGATGCTGAACCTAAGTATGGATTAGTTGTGACAGGAATAATTGAAGAAGAAAAAGAAATAAAAAATAGTCAAGCTCAGGCTGGAGATGTTTTAGTTCTTACTAAACCATTAGGAACAGGAATAATTTCTACAGCAATTAAACAGGGCAAAGCTCCTGAAAATATGATAAATGATGCCATTAATAATATGTCTACATTGAATTTAAGTTCAGCAAAATCAATGAAAGGACTTCCAATATCTGCATGTACAGATATTACAGGCTTTGGATTGCTTGGACATTTATTTGAAATATGTAAAAATAGTAATGTCTCTGCCGTGATTGAATTTAATAAAGTTCCTTTTTTAGAAGGTGTTTTTGAACTAGCACAAAATGGTGTTATACCAGGTGGAACAAAAAAAAATTTAAAATTTGTAGAAAGTTATATTGATTTTGATGATGTTTTATTGGGTTATCAAAGGTTAATGCTTGCAGATGCTCAAACTTCTGGAGGACTGTTAATTTCTATCCCTTCTGAAAATTCAAAAAAATTAATTCAAAATTTAAAAGAAAATAAAACTTTATCTTATGAAGTTATTGGACAAATATATAAAAAAGCTGAAAAATCAATATATGTACAATGATTGAAGATATCTCTAGTTTAGAAACTAATGGATTTAAGGTATTAGCAAAATCAATTTATGTACCTGAGATATCAAATGTTAAAAAGTCTAAGTATTTTTTCGCATATATAATTCGAATAATTAATCAAAGTCAAATTTCCGCAACTTTAAGGCGCAGATACTGGGAAATTACAGATGGATTTGGAAAAATAGATATCGTTAAAGGGGAAGGTGTAATTGGTAGACAACCTAAAATAGAGCCAGGTGATTATTATGTTTATTCCAGTTATTGTCCAATAAAAACTACATATGGATTTATGAAAGGGTATTATGAAATGGAAAATAATGAGGGTAATTTTTTTAATATTAAAATTCCACCATTTCAATTAATTATTCCTAATACTATTAATTAGATTATAGTTAGTTTCAAATAATTTATTAGTTTTAAACAAGACATTATAAATGAAAAGAATTTATTTAGATAATAATGCTACAACTAAGGTTGATCCAGAAGTTTTTGATAAAATGCTTCCTTGGTTTATAGAAAATTATGGGAACGAAATGAGTAATTCACACTCATTTGGTTGGGAAGCACGGGAAGCAGTAGATATTGCTCGAGAACAAATAGCTTCTGAAATTGGTTCGGAACCTTCAGAAATTATATTTACAAGTGGTGCGACCGAATCTATTAATATTGCTTTAAGAGGTGTTATAAAGAAGTCTTATATAAAACCACATATTATTACACTAAAAACTGAACACAAAGCGGTATTAGATACACTTAATAATTTAGAGCAAAACGGAGTTGAAGTAACTTATTTAAATGTTAAAAAAAATGGAATTATTGATTTTTCGACAATAAAAAATGCGATAAAAAAAAATACCGTTTTAGTCTCAGTTTTACATGGCAATAATGAAATTGGTGTGATACAACCAATAAAAATAATCGGTGAAATTTGTAGAGAAAATAAGATTTTATTCCATGTTGATGGTGCTCAAACGTTAGGTAAGATTATTTTAAATATGAATGAATTAAATATTGATTTATTTTCAATGTCATCTCATAAATTATATGGACCTAAAGGAGTTGGAGCACTTTATATTCGTAGAAAAAATCCTAGAGTGAATTTGATTCCAATTACCACAGGGGGTGGACAAGAAAAGGGTATTCGTCCAGGAACATTGCCTGTTCCATTAATAGTTGGGTTTGGTGAAGCTATGAGACTAGCGATTAAAAATTTAGAATTAGACTCCAAAAGAATAAAAAAAAATGAGAGATAAACTAATTTTTGGATTAAATCAAAATATTGAAAATATTATTATTAATGGTGACTTAAAAAATAGGTTGGTTGGGAATTTAAATGTAAGTTTTCCAAATATTAAAGGTG